>UMEL01037194.1_pt1 | contig 66514 bp, 44 predicted proteins | sample 1964741 | NCBI WGS metagenome assembly UMEL01 (sample SAMEA4836019, study PRJEB28245) | human gut metagenome | biome: gut microbiome; material: fecal sample | place: Denmark | collected 2008
ATATACTGGGATTATGATGGAGATTTTCATTACTCAAAATTACATTTTACTTATAACATTCTCAACCTATCATTCTATAAACCGTATTTCTTCCATATCTTTCAACCAAGTATCGTAAAATTGGCGATTCTTACCGTAAGAATTATCAAACAAACAATATGATTTATGCAAAATAGAAGACAGAATTGCCACATGCAATCTTGTAGTATATACATAACTATAGCTACTAACAAATTGCACACCCAAGCGAACCATATCAAGCCTCAAGATTCTATCCGCATAAATATCTACTAACCGTCCCAAATATTTCCTGCGCCTCATAAGTCTATAAAAATTAAGCATACAAGGAGTTGTATATTCATAAGAAGGCCAATCATGTTGTTCTACTTCCACTACCTTTTTAATGTATTGAAAATATTCCTTCTCTGCCAATTCTTTGTCTGCACGCATCAGGAGCAAGGTTTTGTTTTGAGAGCCTACCCGATATTTATCCAACAACTTTGATGAAATACAAAAAGCCATATCCGGCAATAAATACAGCTGATTTTTAGAGAAATATTGCTTTAATAGTTCATAACTTCGCATATCCCGAGCACAAATGTGAAGATTCCTATGACAAGCCATCAAACAAGCATCTGCCAGCATACGATTCTTATCATTATAAAAAATTGTCTGTGGTAAAATAATAATTTTATTATTAGGATACTTCTCTATAATCTTATTCCGAAAATCTTGATGCTGAATCCATAAATCACCAAAATTACCTCCCCCTTGCAATAAAATGATAATATCCGAATCTAATTTTCCATAGTTCCACGTATCTTTGGAAGCAGACATTAAGCATTTGTGTTTACTTTGTTTTAAAAGGTCATGAGTTCCTTGCCATATCAAAACATCACCTATATTATTGTAATAAGGCACATCTAGCAATACATAATCATTATTTATCAATGGCAGCAGAGTTCCCTCTAACAACCTTTGCAATTGGCCTACTTTTGTTGCAAAATTCATCCTTTTATGGTTTTAGTTTCCGGATTACTGTCTTTATTCTATTCTTAATAATGCGATTCCGCTTTATTTGTGCTATCTTCTTATCAACAGCACATTTTTGTTCATCAGTATATTCATCATTACTCTCATTTAACTTTGTACTCATAAAAGCTTTCATTTCAGGCTTTAACCATTCACTCCCATCCTTTGTAATACGATTACGAATTGCAGCATAAGTAGGAGACAGTAATTCAGGAATATTACCTAATGTCAAAAAAGCATGGCCATTATAGCAGTGATGCTCAGAACAGTTATGACCAATTGCAAGAAAATTAATAGGTTTAGAAGGTTCTTCAAAAATATTTTGTCTTATATAAGAGCAATAACATTGCGTCATTTCACCAGTCAACATATTTAAATAAAAAGACCAGTCTCCTGCATAGCAAAACTCTGTACGTTTTTTCTCAAAAATAGATACTTTGTAATTAAACATCACAGAATTAAATGTCCCCCATATCTTTTCATAATCTTGATGAGATAATTTTGTTAAAATGGGAAGATATGCCGGATTATGTTCATCCCGAGCAATAGTAACATGAGGAATGGCTCCCAAATTTTCTACAGCAACTTTTTTAATATCTTCAATATAAGGAATAGCCTCATCAGAAGGAGTTAGTTCCAATGTAAATGAGCAACCCACATCACGCACTTTTTTAATATTACTAAAAAACACATCCAATAAATTCTTCTCTTTTAACTCTAAATAGTGATAAGAAAACTTGAAAAAGAGGCGTTTGGTGAGTTCTGAAGGAAATTGAGCTATTTCATCAAAACGTTTAGATACTGTGGCATTTGTTACAATCATCACATAATGCCCTTCCTCCAGAAGAACTCGTGCATAATCCACTACTTCTTGTGCAAGCAAAGTTTCTCCACCTGCACACATATTTATTAAACAAGTACCTCCCAGGCGTTCTTTTGACAAAGCCTTTCTGACCTGTTCCGGACTATACCTAAACTTAGGCAATCTACCTTCAAATAAACGATGACAAGTAATATAGCAATAATGACACCTCAACGTACAAGTGGTAACAGGAATATAACAATCTATGAATCGCTTTATTTTATCCATAATTATAAAAATATGTATTTTGAACTTGAATGATAATAATACCAAAGAATATATTCCATTTTCATCCGATTTATTCTATTCAGCTTCCACTCATGAGTAAATAGGACAATAGTGTCTGTAGTTATCTTATACATATCAATAAAAGGGACTTTTATTCTTTCTAATCTCAAATTGGTTGGTATGAAACGGAGACTATCTTTTACCAACTGATTTCCTTGTTGCAATAAGCGATTCTCTCTATCAGACAAAGAATAGCTACAGCGATTGTCGTCTGCGGTAAGCATTGTTTTTATTCCCTGAGCATGCAAATAACTCAGCATCTCTCTGTTGGCATAGTAATAATGTAAACGCAAGGCTCTGGCTTTTGATTGCGATGATGCAAAGCGTTCTACACTACGGTCAACTGCATTGAAAGCCTGAACAAATAAATCAAAACTATCCGTTTGACTTTGCCTGAATTGAGCTTCAATAGAATGAAAACCAAATTTGAGCCAATCTGATGCTTCTGATAACTCTTTATGGTATTTATTCGGAAACTCTCTTATATTTACCCCCCCCATTTTTGAATAAATATACAACACAAATACGCAGTCATATTTCACATGCCATTTCCATAATTGTTGCATAAAGGGATGATCAAACACAGATTTATAAAAATTACTATCTACAGTTAGTTCAACCATTGTTTTTTCAACATCATCAATACTTACATTTATTGCATGCGGCTTACTCCAAGGCTTAGGCAGAACTATCAGAATGATTAGAAACGCCACTATAAATAGTATACAAAAGAGCCTTTTCTTCATAATCTGGCTTTTATTTTAGAAAGTAATAATTCACGTTCATTCTTACTTAGAATAATAAAGGCATTAATCAACAACGCTATAAGAGAAACTATTATGACATCCATCATAAACCAAGTCCAAGAGTCCGGAACGCTTACAGCTCTTACAACCCAAGAAATAAATACCACCACTATCATACTGGCAACACCTTTAAATTCTGTTTTGAAAAAAGAATACCACTTTCTCTGCAAACAAATTGCACCATAAATAGGCGTAAACAAGAAATTACGAAGTCCAGACTGCACAGCACTTGTAAGAGGTATAGCCCAAATTCCCAAATCTGTTGTCTTCAATAAAATAAAAATAACTGACGTATTTAAGATTCCTGCTATCAATAACACCAATGATGGTATTTTTAGTTTGTTTACAGTAGAAAAAACACCAAATATAGGATTCACACATCCACCAAAAATTAATGGAAGAAGTGAGATAAAGGATAACCAATAGATATCGTCATTATAAGCAGTAGGTACCCAAAGTCTAAAAAAATCACCAGCAAAAACTAGTAATATTCCTATAGGAATACCTATCATCAGTCCCACTATAACCATAGATTTGTTGATTTCTGATATCAATTCCCTTATTTTACCTTGTGCATACAGTATATTGAAATTTGGATAAAAAGAACCGGAAACTACAGCAAGAAACTGATATATAAGCATAGGAGCTGTCTTAGCAATAGAATAGTCAGCAGTAGCTAAAACTCCTATGAAAATATTAGTAATAAGAAGATCCAATTGATTTAACAATACAGAACTTAACTGATTCACAGAGTTCCATACACCGGCAGAAATCATTTCTTTGAGCTTCGCCCATGAATAATATTTCTTTGGCTGTATGGCTAATTCAGGTAATAATCTTTTCTTAAAAAGAAAATTATAGTATACAGACAAGAGGGCTGCACCAAAAGCCGAAAGGCTCATATATATAATAGAAGGTCGGAAAATAACAAATAACAATAAAATAAGACCTACTCTCACGAGATTGGTAACAACCGAACGTGATGAAGACAAATCAAGACGATTTTTCACAAAAGCACCAACACCTAAAATATTGGTAGCTAATCCTAAAATCATACTTAAACAGGCAAAAACAAATAACCATTGAATATCAGTCAATAAATAGTCTGGTATAGTCAATATTTTATCAATATAAAAGACCATAAATAAAGCGACAAGACTAAAAATAACTGATAGGATGATATTAGCGACGAACACCGAATTGAAATAATATTTAGCGTTTTCTGCATCATTCTTATAAATATACATAGTAATGAAACGTCCTGCCATAGATCCCACAGCTGTGGTGATAATTCCTGTATAACCAATAAAGTTATTCACTAAAGGGAAAAAACCATATGCTTCTTTACCTACTACCCTAATTAGATAAGGAGTAAAGAAGAAAGATATGCAAAGATTTATTACAAATGATGCAATGTTGAAAAACAGGTTTTTTGCAATCTGTTTATTATTTGCCATTATATTAAATCCACTTTGTCAGATAACGCATCTACTGCCACTTCTCGGTGGTATTGGCTTAACAAAACTGTCATGCTCAACCCGACATGGCCTATTCCTATCACTGCTATTTTTGCAACCTCTGCCATATAATCGCTTATCGATAATATACGATTGTTTTTTAGCTACAATATCTTTTTACCCACTGCATATCATGTTTCACCATAATACACACTAACTCTTCAAAACTTGTTTTAGTTGGATTCCAACCTAATAATGTCTTTGCTTTTGTAGGGTCTCCCAATAATTGTTCTACCTCGCAAGGTCGAAAATATTTAGGATCAACTTCTACTAATACTTTACCAGTATTTACATCAACACCTTTTTCCTCAATACCCTCTCCTTCCCAACGAATTTCCATACCTGCTTCGCGAAATGCTAATGTTGCAAATTCACGAACCGTATGCATCTCGCCTGTGGCTATCACAAAGTCTTCCGGAGAATCGTGCTGAAGAATCATCCACATACACTCCACATAGTCACGGGCATATCCCCAATCACGACGTGCATCCAGATTACCAAGATACAGCTTATCCTGCTGCCCATGTGCGATACGAGCAGCAGCAAGAGTTATTTTTCTTGTTACAAAAGTTTCACCACGACGTTCACTTTCGTGATTAAAAAGTATGCCATTCACAGCAAACATACCGTAGCTCTCACGATAGTTTTTTGTTATCCAAAAGCCATACTGCTTTGCCACACCATACGGACTACGGGGATAAAAAGGAGTAGTCTCCTTTTGGGGAACTTCCTGCACTTTACCATACAGTTCGGATGTGGAAGCCTGATAGATTTTGGTTTTATGAGTTAACCCCAAAATACGAACAGCTTCCAACATACGGAGTGTACCTACCGCATCGGCTTCCGCCGTGTATTCGGGAACATCGAACGAAACCTTGACATGGCTTTGTGCTGCCAGATTGTATATTTCGTCTGGTTGTATCTGTTGAATGATGCGAATCAAAGAACTGCTATCCGTCATATCTCCATAATGTAGGTTTACCAAACGGTCTTTTTTCATATCGCGTACCCATTCATCCAAATAAAGATGCTCAATACGCCCTGTATTGAAAGAAGAAGAGCGACGGAGAATACCGTGAACTTCGTATCCCTTATCAATCAAAAACTCGGCAAGAAATGAACCGTCTTGCCCTGTAATACCTGTAATTAATGCAACTTTCTTCATTTTTTACTTTTTATTATCCTTTCCATAACCATAGCCATAGCCGTAACCATACTTCTTACCATAGCCATATTTACCATACTTACCATACTTACCGTAGCCATAATAGTAGCCATTCTTGCGCTTATCCATATTGATACCATTAATCAGTGTACACAGATTAGGCAGTTTTTCATCATGCTTCAGTTCGTTAATCAGTTCGTAATCGCTTTTATGCGTATAGTCGGCACGGCAGACATAAACACTTAAATCTGCCACACGAGCTATCAATCGGGTATCGGTAACCATACCAATGGGAGCCGTATCAAGAATGATATAATCGAAATGCTCTTTCAATATCTCAATAGCTTGGTCGAGGGATTGACGTGCCACCAATTCCGTAGGATTAGGCGGTATCGACCCACCCGGCAAAATATAAAGATTGGGAGAAATGGAAGATTGCTGGCAAAGTGACAACAAATCCGTATCTTTGGGAGATGCCAGATATTGAGTAATTCCCCTTTCTTTATGGGATAGGGCAAACATGCGGTTTAGTCCCGGTTTACGGATGTCCATACCGACAATAACGGTTTTACGGTCCATCAAAGCAAAGCTGACAGCAAGATTTGCCGCATTGAAGCTTTTGCCTTCTCCGGGGGTAGTAGAGGTAAAAAGAATTACCTTTTGGCCTTCCTGCAACATGTACTGAATATTGGTACGCACACTACGGAATACCTCTTCCATCAGCCCGTTCTTGTTCTCATTTACTACAATGGGCTGCCCTTCCGGATATTTGATTTGGGGCACATCGCCTACTATCGTGACATTGGTGATACGCTCCACATCCGCACGTCCCTCTATTTTGAACCGAAGCAGGCGAGAAAGATAGATGCATCCAATGGGGAACGCCAAACCCAAAACCAGCGCCATCATATAGATGTTCCGGCCATTGGGGGCAACCAATCCTTTAGCCCGGGGTTCCTCAACAACACGTCCGTTATTGGCTACGGCAGCTAAAGTAATAGCATTTTCTTCGCGCTTTTGCAAAAGCATCAGGTAAAGATTCGCCTTGATTTCCTGCTGACGGGTGATACTGATAAGTTCACGTTCCTGCTGCGGGGCATTGCTGATACGTGTCTGATACTTACGTGCTTCCAAATCCAGATTGTTGCGGGTAATCTGCAATCCTTTCTCTACACTTTCCACAGTAGTGAGCACAGTGTTGCGGGTAGCGGAGATGGAAGTGTCCAGATTGATAAGCATTGGATTATTCTCATTAGAACTGCGCAACAAGCGTTTACGCTCAATGAGCATTTCATTGTATTGGGCTATCACATTAGTCAGTCCGGCATCTGTCAAACCGACATTGGCGGGGATTACTTCATACTTATTGTCCGGATTGTCAATATAGCTTCGCAAGAAATTTATCAGACGCAGCTGATTGGTGTTCTCGGCACGCTTCTGGTCGTATTCGGAACTTCCCTGCAGAGCAAGTTGTGCATCGGCACTCAGATTGGTGAGACCGGCACGCTGCTTATAATCCGCCAGTTCGCTTTCCGTAGTGCCGAGTTCCGTATTGATGATATGGATACGCTCGTCAATGAACTGGGCGGTACGGCTTGCCACCTGATTCTTATCATCGTTGGCATCACTATTATAGAGCGCTACCAGCATATCGAGATAATCCATACCGCGACGGATACTGCTGTCATGGAAAGTGAGACGTACGATAGAAGTATACTCACCCGTAGGTTCCGCACTCAAGCGTCCTTTATATCCATCAGCCGCTACCGACGGGGGGATAATTGTAGCAGTTAGTGTGCGAGGAGTAGATATATGAGCCACAACACTGTCCGAAGCAGCAGAGAAATTCAACGTTCCTACAGGAGTAATGAATACGGCCGGTAGTTTATCGAATGACTTGCCTATGCTTCGTTCTTCTCCTCTTACAGAATAATTAAGCGTGGCTCCCACCCTGCCATCGGGTGTACAATCCAACTTTACCTGCAGAGCGGAAGGAAGTTTTTCCGCTTCATCGGGAGCCATCCATACCTGTACAGGCGAAGTCTTATAAAGAATATGGTCGTAACCGAAATTGCCATCTTCCTTATAGCTGATGTAGAGATTCAAGGCATCCACCACCTTTCGTGCCAATGTGTATGATTGGAGTATTTCCAACTCATTATCAAAATTATTGGCCATGGAAAGCATACCCAAGTCTTGCATGGAAGCCAAGGATGAGGATGCGCTGTACTTCGTTTTATCTCCCTGCTTTATCAAAACCGTGGAACTGACGCTATAAACCGGTGCTTGGTAGCGGAGATATACATAGGCTCCCACTAAAGTGACTACAAGAAAAGCAAGGATAACAGGCCAATAAAGCAGATATTCAAAAACAATGGTTTTATAATCGACTTTTTTATCTTCGTCCTGAAGGAATTCATTAAATTGTTCTTCTTTCATCTTAATAGAATACTTATTTGACAATAACTACAATTAGAGAAGCAAGAGTAGTAGCCAAACTCAACAAACTAATCCAAATAGATGAATTATTGCTGAATGTATTGGAACGTACTTTTGCTTTAGTGGGCTTTACATAAACCACATCATTTTGCTGAAGATAATAATAAGGAGAGAGAGAGATGTCGGCTGCTGTAAGATCCAGATGAATGACATGACGTCTGCCCACAGAATCCTCACGCAGGAGCTGCACATCATCACGGACAGAAAACAGAGTCATATCTCCCGCCTGTGCCAATGCCTGGAAGATAGTGACTTTTTCATCACTGATAGTATAAGTACCCGGTTTACTCACCTCACCCAATACACTGATTTGATAGTTGGAAGTACGCACCGTAACGTTAGGGTCTTCATTGAGATAATGGCGAAGTTTCTGACGCAGCAAAGCCTCACATTCTCGATTGGTAAGTCCTACGACCTTAATCATGCCTAATACCGGAAAATCGATATAACCGTCATTGTCTACCAAGTAAGCTAACAGCTTTGCATCACCCAAGCCTTGATTTTGTGTAGGCTGGTCTTTCGCCTGCCCAATCTTCCGATAAAACGGAGCCGAAGCTTCGGGAGCGGAAGTACTGACCAAGATAGTCAGTTCATCCTTAGGCATAATGCGATACTCGTAAAGCATACCCTTTTGAGGCACCATCTCCAAGACTTCGTCGTCTCGAAGATACAAAGACTTTTTATAAGACGTACAAGCTGAAAATAACAGCGGGAGCAACAGTAACAGAAGAATTCTTCTAATATTCATATATTGTTTTGTTTAATGTTTCGTTTGATTCGGCCTACTTCCCCCAAGAGTCGTTTTATTAAACTTTTGGGTTTGGGATACTCTGCCGAACGGCAGGCTTCCCGATATATATCTTCATAGTTCAGTTTTTCGTGTATCATACGGTAGATAAGTCCCCAATCGGGCAATCCGCCCACATTACGGTCGTCGATAAAGAGGTCGGCTTTCAGCTTACGGGAGAAGTTCTCATGGTTCTTGTTCTCTTCCGGATAGTTACTGTTGACGGCATAGAACTTCAGCCCCCGGTCGCTACAAAAACTGACAGCCTCTTCCAGCAATTTGCCCTCGCGAACGCTCCACAGAATGAGCCGGTGGTGCTCCTCGGAAAGGCGCTTCAAGGTTTCGATGGCAAAAGGTATTTCGTTACCTATAGCCGGATAGCGATGCTCGACGATAGTTCCGTCAAAATCGACAGCAATAATCATACATTCCTATTTATCTTTGAAGATATTATAGCTCAGCAAGGCAGCCTCTTGTTCGGGCTTATTGTATAAAGTAAATGTCGGGATACTTCCTGCAATCTGTGCAAGCGTACCGCTGATAACGGCAAAGCTCAAACTATCCCGCCCGATAAGGGAAGTGGAACTCAGCAGCATGCGGAAAGCCTCTATCCCGTCCATGCGAACCGCACGGTTCTCTTCGGCCTGCTCCATACGGAAAATAGTTTCCAGCCTGACACCTTCATTGATATAGCAGGAAGTCTTTCCACTCCAGGGAGAACCGAACAGCATTACTTCTCCCCCCGGCATCAGGCGCAGTATAGGTTGGTCGTCGTTCAACAAACGCGCGCCGGGTATATGTTTCAACCATAACTGCGAGTGGGTACTCTTGCCAATGCCCGATGGTCCCACAAAAGCCACTCCCTTATCATCGATGGCTACGCAAGACGCGTGTATCAATGCTCCCCCATGAAACGCTGCGCTATAAATAAAAGAAATCATGATAAAATCATTCAGGAGCGCATAATCCTCGGAAGTTTCCGGAAGCAAATCGGTTTGTACATTTCTCCACCGGCGGTCGGTACGCAACCAATAGGTATGAGGGCTCCCGTAAGGAGTTAACGCAATGTAGCAATAATCGGCCGTAAGCCATATACGTATTGTCCGTCCGTCCGGGTGGTGCACTGCATCCGGACCGGTTTCTTTAATGGGAAACTTGCAACCCAACTCCAACCGGCATATATGGGAACGGGAACATACGGGCATCTCCGGCAGGAGAAACGGCTTCAGGTTCTGTAATCGGTCTGCGACTTCATTGCCACACGATACCTCCATCAGCCAATCTGCTATTTGTAATATCATATAAACTTATATATAAAAATCAACATCAAGATACTCCGTGAAGAGACTCTTTATATTCAGCCGGAGTCATTCCATACTTCTGCTGGAAAAGCCGGTAAAACGTACGTGAACTATTGAAACCGGAATCTATGGCAACAGCCTTGATAGGTATGTCCGGTTGGGTCTGTATCAGCTTCGAGGCATATTCCAAACGCAGACTGTTGATATAGCCATTGAGATTGGTATTGGCGTATTGCTGAAGCAACTGCGCCACTTTATTCTTATTGATGAGTCCGAGCCTGATAAACTTCTCCCTTGAGAATTCCGGGTCGAGAAATAATTGTTCTTCAATAATAGTGCGGTTTATCCGTTCAAAGAGTTTTTTGTCCTTTGTAGAATCCGTTACTTTAGTTTCACCATCGGCTTTCGGTTCTGCACTCTTATTCTCCGGTTCCGTCTCTTGGATAACAGGTAGAGGAGTATCCAAAGTTTCTTTTAGATTCGGTTTATCCGGTGAAGAACTCCGGAGTTGCTTCTTCAAGCGATCCATCTTACGTATGATACGAATATTGTATACCGCCAAATAAATAATAATAACCGCTTCTAACAAAGTAATGAATGTCATGGTTTCATTTCTTTAAAACAACAGTCATCAGCCAATGACTTCTATAAGATCAGGTTTCACTTCCGCAACGACAACAGCAAGAATACCTTGTATGAGTATGACAACACGTTTGCTCCTGCAGCCTCTTACCTTTACAAACACTCCCTCTACACCGTCAAACGGACCGCCCAACACACGAACCCGCGTACCTTTGGCCAAATTAATTTCTTCCGGAGTTAGATAGATTAAACGTTCATTATGCAGTCGGGATACGGAAATAAACTGCTGCATTTGTATATCCGGCACAATTATAGGAGAGTTTTTACCGGCATCCGGCATCGTGATGTATTGCAGAAACGGAACAGTTCTTTTGGTTTCCCTGATAATCCGCCGGGTGGTACGAACGAATATCAAATTGTGAACGGCGGGCACCAGTTCTCTCCTTTTCTTGTTATTCTTCTCAAATACTTTATAGCACATGGGAACAAAGTTTTCTATAGCCTGTTTATCCAACAGCCGCTTTGCTTCCAGCTCCTTGCAAAAAGGAGCGCGCATAGCAAACCACACTATATTTTCTTCATCATTATTCATGTAAAGTATTTATCAAAACAAGAAAAGCGGATATACTCTTGGCTCCTCAACATCAAACTAACACTTTATATATCAATCGATTATGAGATACTTTTATTCAATACATCCGTTATACCATTTCTATACAAGAAATAGCACATGTCAATAAATTACTAATAATCAATCTTATACAAAACGTGTAGATGTATTTTGTACTATTAATAAATGGTAATTCCGCATGCTTTGTACACAGAAGTCAAAGAATAAGACATAGATTGGCTAAGCAGTTATAACCCTCTTCCCGAAAATCATAAAACAGGAGTGTTTTACTTAACGCTTTCAGCTCGCCTCTGCCAGCTAAATCTCTATTAATCAATAATAATCAGCCCTATAAATTTTGTCCAAAAATCACTTACAACAAATTATCAAGCAATCTTGTTTGTTAATGTATCAAAAAATACCTTTCAAATACTCTCATCTTTATCAGAAAAGGTTTACTTTTGCCGATAAATCTGTAACGTCTCTTGTATAGAAACGATATAGATTTATACATTATATCGAACAATACAATGTATGGCCGCAAGCCTATACCAAAGCTGATAATATGCTTTGATTAGCCTGATCGATAACGGAACTTTCCAAACTGGCTAAATAAATTTGTGTTGTTTTCTCCGTAGTATGTCCCATTCCTGCACTAATAACCGAAATCGGCACATTATGATTGCGTGCCGCCGTAGCCCATGAATGGCGCGCGGTGTAGGAAGACAGCGATATATCGAGGTCAAGAATCTTGGAAATCCTCTTCAACAGCTTATTGTAATACCCCAGCGCCGTCTGATACTGGGAAAACGCTATCACCGGATCTTCCGAGGAAATGATGGGAAGAAGGTATTGCGAACGCTTCGTTTGTCCGGCATACCGGCTGATGATTTTCTGGATAAGAGGCTCGACACGGATGACAAGTTGCTGCCCGGTCTTTTTACGGGTATAGCAGATATAGCCGTTGTGTATATTCTTTTTACACAGGAACGCCATATCGACAAAAGCCATTCCCCGTGTACAATAACTGAAAAGAAACAGGTCGCGGGCCAAGGCCAATGGAGATAATGCCGGTAAACTCAACTTACACAAGTCCAGTATGTGCTGTTCGTCTATCGCCCGTTTACGGGTTTTATCCACTCCCGTATATACATTTTGAAAAGGGAAAGTCTGCTTGACCAGCCGCTTTGTAACCGCCTTATTATATACGGAACGCAAAACCCTCATATAAAATGAAGAGCTGTTACGTAAAACGCCTCTCGACCGGAGCCAGCTTTCATACCGGATAACCAGCGGCTCATCGAGCAGCCTGAAAGGAATATCCCTGCCTTCCAGAAACAGGGAAAAGCTACTGAGGGTGCGACGGTAATTCCTTGCCGTACCCAATTTATTGCTCGATTCGAGCAGTGTAATCTGTTCTTTAAAAAACGAAAGAACATTCGTACTTTTTATTCTTGCCATACTTCTACATAATTTGTTAGTTACATAAATGTAACAAATCTCTCGAATATCGGCAAGATGAGTGAAAGTACTAATGTTGCATGGCCGTGGTTTCCGAACTCTGCTGCAAGCGCTTATGTTCTTCCAGCAGCTGCATGTTTTGTTTGGCTTTGGAAAGGAAATCTTTTACAAAAGCGTTTTCCTTAAAAATCAGGGGAGCGGTTCTCATTATATCTTCAATCTGGGGTGTCATTATAGGATACGGCAGTGTGCTGCACATCATCATAAACACTCCCGGACCAAGCACATTCTCATAATTTTCAATGATGAAGTCTTTCACATAATCATTCATCTCTTTGGCTAATGTTTCTTCCTCCTTAGCCAATTGTTCGTGTACATCTTCCAAGTTGGCGCCATCCAACACCATACGCGCTTCTTTTCGCTCCAGTTCTCCCATTTCAACTTCCATTGCATTACGCTTCTCTATAAACTCATACAACGCGTTGTTCAACAAGGTTCCCTTAGCCGACAGCTGTGAATTGGAAATGATTATCTCAATCCTGCCATCTTCCAGAATCAAAGGCATAATACCCTCGTCATCCATATACAGCGTCACCATCATTACCGAATCTACGGGGCCTTTCATCGAAAATAGTCCATGAACCACCTCGGACGAGTCAATTGTTACCCACTGCCCGTTTTGCAGTGTTTTAAGAAATAACATTTTACCATCGAGACTGGTTACCGAAGAATTTCCTTCAATCTTATATTTGCGACTACAAGAAGAGAAAGACACAAGTAACAACAAAAAAGACAAGATATAGTTTACATTCATTCTAATCATGCAGGAAACGATTTATGAATTACACGCGGCAAAGGTATTAATATTCCTTATAAACCGGATAGAAAGAAAGGAATTTTCATTTGGTTTACGTATTTTTGCACAATCATAAATCATAAAACCGGAGAAATATACATGTCAACCTATGCTCCTTTCGCCAAACCTCTTTATGTAATGCTCAAACCCGTAGGGGCTGTATGCAACCTGGCATGCGATTATTGCTATTATCTGGAGAAGTCCAAACTGTATGTAAACAATCCCAAACATGTGATGAGCGATGAACTGCTGGAAAAGTTCATTGAAGAATATATCAATTCGCAAACGATGCCGCAAGTATTATTCACCTGGCATGGCGGAGAAACCCTGATGCGCCCGTTGGCCTTCTACAAAAAGGCTATGGAACTGCAAAAAAAGTACGCCAACGGCCGGACGATTGATAACTGCATACAGACAAACGGTACGTTGCTTACCGACGAATGGTGCGAGTTCTTCAAAGAGAACAATTGGCTGGTAGGCGTGTCCATCGACGGTCCGCAGGAGTTTCACGACGAGTACCGCAAAAACAGGCTTGGAAAGCCTTCTTTCGTCAAAGTGATGCAAGGCATCAACCTGCTGAAAAAACATGGGGTGGAATGGAACGCGATGGCGGTAGTGAACGACTTCAACGCCGACTATCCCCTTGAATTCTATAATTTCTTTAAAGAGATAGGTTCCCGCTATATCCAGTTCGCTCCTATCGTAGAACGGATTACACCGCATCAAGACGGACGTCATCTGGCTTCACTGGCCGACAAGGAGAAGGCTGCCGAACTGGCTGATTTCTCCGTCAGTCCGGAACAATGGGGAAACTTCCTCTGCGCCCTGTTCGATGAATGGGTGAAACAAGATGTGGGGACTTATTATATCCAGCTCTTCGACTCCACCCTTGCCAACTGGGTGGGTGAGCAACCGGGCGTATGCTCTATGGCAAAGACCTGCGGGCATGCCGGCGTAATGGAGTTCAACGGTGATGTATATGCCTGCGACCACTTTGTATTTCCGGAATATAAATTAGGAAACATCTATCAGAAAACACTGGTTGAAATGATGTACAGCGAACAACAGCAGGCTTTCGGACTGATGAAACAAAAATCACTCCCTACCCAGTGCCGGGAGTGCGAATGGCTGTTCGCCTGCAACGGCGAATGTCCTAAAAACCGCTTTGCACATACCGCAAACGGTGAGCCCGGACTGAACTACCTTTGTGCCGGTTACCGGAAATTCTTCAAGCATGTAGCTCCTTACATGGACTTTATGAAACAGGAATTGCTGAATCAGCGTCCGCCTGCCAATATCATGGACGCCATCCGGGAAGGAAAATTCAAATAACATCATAGTAAATTAATTAATAACAATAACAAGGATGAAATTAACGAAGTATTTGATTGCGGCTATTGCCGTGCTGACAGTCTGCTCCGTACGCGCAGACGAAGGAATGTGGTTACTGCAACTCATGAAGCAGCAGAACTCCACCGACATGATGAAGAAACAGGGATTAAAACTCGAAGCCGATGATTTATATAACCCGAACGGTGTATCACTGAAAGATGCCGTCGGTATCTTTGGCGGCGGTTGTACCGGTGAAATCATCTCACCGGAAGGATTAATCCTTACCAATCACCACTGCGGTTACGGAGCAATCCAGCAACACAGCTCGGTAGAACACGATTACCTGACAGACGGTTTCTGGGCTAAAAACCGCAGTGAAGAGTTGCCTACTCCGGGATTAAAATTCCGTTTCGTACATCGTATCGTAGACATCACCGGCCTCGTAAACGAGAAAGTCAAAGCCGGAGAAGTGACGGAAGTCAATGCGCTGACAGCTCCGTTTCTCAACAAACTCGCCAAAGAAGAACTGGAAAAGAGCGATTTGAACGGCAAACCGGGTATCGAGGTAAAAGCACTGCCCTTCTATGCAGGAAATAAATTCTACCTGTTCTATTATAAGGTATATAGCGATGTACGGATGGTAGCCGCTCCCCCCTCTTCAGTAGGAAAGTTCGGCGGTGAAACAGACAACTGGATGTGGCCTCGCCATACGGGCGATTTCTCCATGTTCCGCATCTATGCCGACAAGAACGGAGAACCTGCCGAATATTCCAAGGACAACGTACCTTTGCAAACTCCTAAATATCTGCCGATTTCCATCAAAGGCCTGCAAGAGAACGACTATGCCATGATTATGGGCTTCCCCGGCAGAACCAGCCGTTATCTCACCCAATCGGAAGTGAAAGAACGTATGGAAGCAGACAATCAAGCCATGATTGACATGCGTGGCGTCCGCCTCGATGTGTTGCGCAAATATATGGATGCCAGCGATAAAACCCGTATCCAGTATGCCAATAAGTTTGCCGGAAGCAGCAACTACTGGAAAAACTCCATCGGCATGAACAAGGCAATCATCGACAACGACGTATTGGGTACCAAAGCGGAACAGGAAAAGAAATTCGCCGAATTTGCCAAAGGCAAACCTGAATACGAAGGCGTGGTAGACAAGATGGACGGTATCATCGCCAAAAGAATGCCCGTTACCCGCCAGCTCAATTACCTGTACGAAGCATTGAGCGGCGCCATTGAATTTGGCAGCCCGTACATGATTATGGACAAGATTAAAACCGCGCTGGAAGAGAAAAACGATTCACTGCTCACCGCAAGCACGGCGCAACTGGAAGAAGTATTCAACGACATCCACAATAAAGACTACGACCATGAAGTAGACCGCGCCGTAGCCAAAGCCATTTTGCCGGCTCTCGCCCAAAAGCTGAAACCGGAAGAGCTTCCCGCTTTCTATCTGACCGTTCAGAACAAATACAAAGGCGACTACAACGCTTTTATAGATGATATATACGACAACTCCATCCTCTCCAACCGTGCCAACTTTGACAAGTTCATGAAAAAGCCAACCATAAAGGCTATCGAGAAAGACCCCGCCACAGCTTATTCCCGTTCAAAAGTAGAAAAGTTAAGAGCTGTCGCCATGGAAGAAAAAGCGCTGAGTGAAGGCCTTGACCTGCTGCACAAAGCATACATCCGCGGTTTAAGTGAAATGAAGCTGCCCGTACCGTCTTATCCGGACGCTAACTTCACCATCCGTCTGACTTACGGTAACGTGAAATCATACAGCCCGCGTGATGCAGTGCACTACAATTACTACACCACCACAGACGGTATTCTTGAAAAAGAGAACCCCGAAGACCGTGAGTTCGTAGTACCTGCCAAGCTGAAAGAGCTTATCCTTAATAAAGATTTCGGACGGTATGCCATGGCGGACGGCACAATGCCCGTTTGCTTCCTGACGACCAACGATATTACCGGCGGTAACTCCGGCAGCCCGGTCATCAATGGTGAAGGCCAACTTATAGGCTGCGCGTTCGACGGCAACTGGGAATCCCTGAGCGGTGACATCAATTTCGATAACAACCTGCAACGTTGCATCGCACTGGATATCCGCTACGTACTCTTTATTCTGGAAAAACTGGGAGACTGCGGACACCTGATAAAAGAAATGAACATAGTCGAGTAACCGTTATTTTCCCGGCCACACACAATACGACTGAGGTACCCTAAGTATACGACTGAGATACCCTAAGTCGTATACTTAGGGTACCTCAGTCGTACACAGAGACTCCCCCCTCTCATAATACCTTCTAACGCACATTTATTATGAAACATTTAAGACTATCAATACTATCATTATTCCTTACATCGGGAGTTCTTTCCACCTATGCCGATGAAGGGATGTGGATGCTGACCGACCTCAAACAACAAAATGAAGTCGCCATGACGGAGCTCGGTCTGCTGATTCCTGCCGAGCAGATATACAATCCCGGCGGTATAGCCCTGAAAGATGCGGTAGTACACTTCGGTGGCGGCTGCACAGGCGAGGTTATCTCGGCAGAAGGACTGGTACTGACCAATCATCACTGCGGTTACGGAGCTATCCAGCAACACAGTAGTGTGGAGCACGACTATCTGACCGATGGTTTTTGGGCAATGTCACGCAACGAAGAACTTCCCTGCAAAGGACTTACCGTAACCTACATCGATGAAATAATGGACGTAACGGATTACGTCAACGACCAATTACAGATAGATTCCGATCCGAACGGCACGAATTATCTGTCGCCCAAATACCTCACCATGATAGCCGACCGTTTTCTTTCCGAACAAGGCATCACACTGACATCCGGCCGTAAAGCGGAACTGAAAGCGTTCTATGGCGGAAATAAATACTACCTGTTTCTCAAGACTACTTACAGTGACATCCGTATGGTGGGCGCTCCCCCTTCTTCCATCGGCAAATTCGGCGCCGATACGGACAATTGGATGTGGCCCCGCCACACAGGAGATTTCTCTTTGTTCCGCATCTACGCCGACAAAGACGGACAACCGGCAGCTTACAACCCGGACAATGTGCCCCTGCGGGTAAAAAAGCACCTTACTATCAGCCTTGCCGGCTATCGTGAAGGCGACTTTACATTCGTCATGGGATTCCCCGGACGCAACTGGCGCTACATGATTTCCGACGAAGTGGAAGAACGTATGCAGACCACCAACTTTATGCGCCACCACGTGCGCGATGTCCGTCAGAAAGCCCTTATGGAACAAATGCTGAAGGATGATGCCGTACGCATTCACTACGCAAGCAAGTATGCCTCATCCGCCAATTACTGGAAGAATGCCATCGGCATGAACGAAGGACTTGTACGCCTGAAAGTACTGGATACGAAACGCGCGCAACAGGAACAACTCCTCGCACGCGGTCGCGCCTTAAACGACAGTTCCTATCAGAAAGCTTTCGACCAAATACGCAGTATCGTGAAGCACCGCCGTAATGCTCTCTATCACCAGCAAGCCATTCAGGAAGCATTGATTACGGGTCTTGACTTTATGAAGATTCCGAATACCACCGCATTGGTCACAGCCTTACAGAGCAAGGACAAAGCCAGGATAAAAGCCGCTTCCGACAGCCTGCAAATTGCAGCCGATAAATATTTCGCATCCGTCCCCTTCCCCGAAGTAGAGCGGATTGTAGGAAAGAAGATGTTGCAAACCTACATGAAATATATTCCCGCCGAACAACGCATAGGTATCTTCAAGGTTATCGACAAGCGTTTCAAGGGTGATAGTGATGCCTTTATCGATGCCTGCTTCAAATATTCCATCTTCGGCAGCAAGGAAAACTTTGCCAAGTTTATCCGTAAACCTAGTTTGTATAAGCTCGGTAACGACTGGATGACATTGTTCAAGTACTCCGTTACCGACGGTCTGCTACAAACCACCATCGCCATGATGGATGCCAACCGTAACTATAACGCCGCCCATAAAGTATGGGTCAAAGGAATGATGGATATGAAACAGGAAGCCGGCACCCCCACCTACCCGGATGCCAACTCCACCCTGCGCCTGACCTACGGACGCGTATTGCCTTATAAGCCCGCCGACGGTGTGGAGTACGGCTGTTACACCACTCTGAAAGGAGCGATGGAGAAGGAAGATCCCAACAATTGGGAGTTTGTAGTTCCGGCTAAATTAAAACAATTATATCAGGCCAAGGACTTCGGACGATATGCGATGCCCGATGGAGAAATGCCCGTCTGCTTCATCGTAAATACGGACAATACGGGTGGTAATTCCGGCAGTCCGGTGTTCAATGCCAAGGGTGAATTGATAGGTACGGCTTTTGACCGTAACTATGAAGGGCTGACAGGTGACATCGCTTTCCGTCCCTCTTCACAGCGTGCAGCTTGTGTAGACATTCGTTATACTTTGTTCATCATAGACAAATATGCCGGCGCTTCGCACATTATCAAAGAGCTGACGATTAGTGATTAGTACATAGCAATGAGTAATTAGTTATTACTAATTTACAATCGAGCGTGAACAAATCTCCCGTTTATCTGTTATATACTCATAAACTATTATAAAAACAAAGATTATGGAAAAGTTTGAAGAATTAATACAATCAGAAAAACCTGTCTTGGTGGATTTCTTTGCTACCTGGTGCGGACCTTGTAAAGCCATGCATCCTGTATTGGAAGCATTGAAAAGTGAAATTGGCGACAGAGCGCGTATCGCAAAAATCGATGTAGACCAACATGAAGCATTAGCTGCAAGCTATCGTATACAGATGGTTCCGACTTTCATCCTGTTCAGAAAAGGTGAAGCCGTATGGCGTCATTCGGGTGTAATCAGCGGTAAGGAGCTTAAAGCCATTATCGAACAAAACTCATAATTAAGAAAATGAAGAAAATTATAGCTATGATTGCTCTCATCTTTTCAAGCATACTGACTTATGCCTGTACCGATGGAGCCAAACAAAAACAAGCGGAAACGCAAGAAACTACTCAAGACGGCAGCGTAATCGTAATGAACAAAGATATGTTTATCAAGGACGTATTCGATTACGAGAAATCCAAAGAGTGGAAATATAAGGGTGACAAACCTGCCATCATCGACTTGTACGCCGACTGGTGCGGACCCTGCCGAATGACGGCTCCTATCATGAAGGAACTGGCGAAAGAATATGCCGGGAAAATCGTGATATATAAAGTCAATGTGGATAAGGAGAAAGAACTGGCCGCTTTGTTCAATGCCACCAGTATTCCTTTATTTGTCTTTATTCCGATGCAGGGCGAACCTCAGTTGTTCCGCGGAGCTGCCGATAAGGCAACTTACAAGAAAGCGATTGATGAGTTTTTATTGAAGAAATAATTAGCGCCAACAAGGAGTTAACTGTATTATAAGCAATAAATTAATATAATTGCTTCCTATAAGTTAACATTATCAAAAGAGCAAGTTAACATTATTATTGCGATGATGTTAACTTGCTCTTTTTTTTAGGATATACACAAAACTACTCTGTTACTTCCTCATTATCATCTTTTACCATATCTTTTCTATATTGGGAAGGGGATTTACCAAAAGACTCCTTAAAGCATCTGCTAAAATAGAACGGATCGTTAATTCCCACCTGATAGCTGATTTCCGATATATTCTGCCTTGTTGTCAATAAGAGTTCCGCAGCTTTTTTCATACGAAGTATGCGAACATATTCATTAGGAGAGTATCCCACAAGACTTTTCATCTTACCGAAAAAGATCGTACGCCCCACTCCCAGGGAAGAAGCATAAGCCTCTAATTTGAACTCTGTATTACCCATATTTTTTTCAATAATCAGGTGAATCTTATCCATAAACGCCTTATCACGTTCAGTAGTACTAATCAAAGGTTTTGATACTCCCGGTTCTGCCACAAACTTCCGTTGAAGCTTTTCGCGTTGCTCAATCAATTTCACAACCCGTGCCAATAGATATCTCACACTGAAAGGTTTCGTTATATATGAGTCCGCACCCGCTTGAATACCTTTCAATTGGTGTTCCTCGGATGAGTAGGCCGTAAGAAGTATGACAGGAATGTGACTAATGTCAAAGCTACTCTTCAACCGTTTAGTAAACTCGATACCATCCATCTCCGGCATCATAATATCACAAATAACAAGATCCGGCTGTTCTTCCGCAAGTTTTTCCAATCCCTCAGCGCCATTTATTGCGGTAGAAACTGTAAAATACTTTCCTAACTGCATTTTTATTAATCCGCGCACATCTTCATCATCGTCTATTACCATCACTTTATATTCCTTAAAAGGCTTATCTACCGACGCTTCCAATAATTCAGCAGCTTTTTCCATCGTAAGCAAGGAATCCGTTATCAATTCTGTATTTTGCCCAGCATTACTCGTAGAAATCGCTGTGTCAATTATATCAGCCTCATCATAATTCTGGTCTGAGAAAGGTATCGTTACAGAGAAACAAGCGCCACCCCAAACAGAATTTTCGTACGCCACATTTCCTTTATGTACCTTTGCCAATTCGGACGTCAGATGCAGTCCTATTCCTGTTCCGCCGGATGTATAATGGATTTGTTCAAAGCGCACAAACAGCATCTTCTGTTTATCAGCAGGCACTCCCGGCCCGTTATCCGATACAGCTATTAATAACCGGTCCGTCGATTCTAACAGATTCAAGCTCAACAGTATTCGTCCTCCTGCCGGAGTATTCTTAAAAGCATTAGACAACAGATTATAAGCAATCTTGTCCATTTTACTCCGGTCGAGCAGCATACTTCGCTTCCCTACATTCGATTCAAAAAGATATTCTATATGTTTTTTCTCCGCAATATCATTGAATGTCAGATAAATATCATAAAAAAACTTTTCTATACCTGTACGTTCTAATTTTAATTCCATTTTATCATTCTGCAAACGGCGGAATTCCAATAATTGGTCTATTAACCGCATCAATCGATTAGAACTTTTGGACAACAACGTCAACTGTTGTCCGGCAAGAGAAGCTACCTCTTTACGATTCGACATATCCTCAATCGCTCCTTTTATAATTGTCAGCGGGGTACGGAATTCATGTGATATGTTTGTAAAGAAACGTAATTTATATTCAGTCAATTGTTTTTCCACTGCTACAGCCGTATTTAAACGATGCATTTTCAAGATAATACGTGATACGAGATAAACTATAATCAGCCCAAAAACAATATAGACCAAAATAGCTTTCCCCGATCTCCACCAAGGTGGAAGAACTACAATCTCCAACTCTGTTTCTTGCTCACTCCATACACCAAGACTATTACATCCCTTTACTTTAAAAACATATGCGCCGGAAGGTACATTGCGATAAGCTGCAACATTATTTTGAGAACTCCTGTTCCAACTTTTTTCATAACCATCCAAATAATAAGCATATTGATTTAATTCGGATGCATGGTAATTCAACATTGTACATTCCAGATTAAATGAGTTCTGACCGTATTCCAATACGATTTTTCTTGTATCTACAATACTCCGGCTTAACGGTGAATCCTGAGTTCCCGGATATACAGAGTTCCCGTTTATCTGCAATCCGGTAATAAGGACTTGTGGAGCATAAGTATCAAATTTCATCTTCGACGGATTGAAAGTATATACTCCATTATAACTACCGAACATCAATTCACCGTTGCTTTTCTTCCAACATGACAGCTCATTAAAAACAACCGTATGTTTGCTATTCGAATAAACAAAGTTCTCAAATCGCTCTGTTGCTATATTAAATCTGGAGATACCGTTTTCCGTACTCACCCATATCTCTCCTGCATCATCTTCTAAGATAGCTTGAACAGTGCCATTCGATAATCCGTTATCTTCTCCAAAATGTTTAAATACAGATTGTTCTAAGTTTGGTTGACGAACTAACAAATGCAGACCGCCACCGGTTGTTCCCAACCATATATACCCTTTACTATCTTCATATATAACTTTTACTTCATCATATCCCGAAAGCTCTTTATTATAAAAATGAACATGCAAAACTCTATACTTAGTCTCATCCAGAAGCAGTTCATCCGGATCAAATACCACAATTCCATCATTTGTACCACACCATATCAATCCTTCTTTGTCTTGAATCATGGAACGCATCATGTCAAAATGCTCACTGCCGAACTTAAACTGACGAAAATCTATTTTTCCCTGATTATATTCTGCCAAATGCAATCCTCCACCAAAAGTAGCCAGCCACATGCGGTTCTTATTATCACGCAATACCGTGAAAATATTATTACTCGAAGACGCCTGACTAACTTGGTCATGCAATATATGTTTCTCAATGACCCGGTCACCATTAGGTGAAAAGACAAACAAGCCTCCCCCTTTCGTTCCCAACCACTTACGGCCTAATGTATCTTCCGCAATAGTGAAAGGTAGTCCACCCTCAATCCGATGTTCATATAATTGATGCAAATCATCGTCACATATATGCAGGTTTCCATCCCGTGTACCGAACCAGTAATTTCTATCCGCATCTTCATAAATCAAACGTACCGCATTGTCTCGTTCCGTTTTTCCATCCGGAGCAGGATAATATAAATCAAATGAATAATTAGTCGGAGAAATTTTCGCAGCCCCCCTCAATTCTGTTCCTATCCAGATTTCTCCGGACTTATCTTCTCCCATACATAACAAATAATTGGTCGGCAGCCCTTCTGTAATAGTATAATGCTGTAGTTTTCCCGCATTGTCATCAATCGCAAACAAGCCATTGCCAAATGTAGCAATCCAAATAATGCCACGCGAATCATGATAAATCGTATATCTCTCCTGATTAATTAACGAAAGAACTTCCGGAGACATGACTTTTATCGGCTTGAAAGTATTATCCAAATGGTGACGCCACAATATACCTGTTTTATTATAAACCCATATATGCCCTTTATTATCAGAAATGATATTAGCCCGATACAGTTCTTTACCTTGAAAGAATGCAGCAGCCGGCAACCACTTTCGTGTTTTTGTATCTAAAATATAAATACGTTCATTGGTCGTTAACATCAATAATCCGTCATTCAGCAGAGAAGAATAGGCATATAGAATTTTCTTCATCTGAGGGATAGCAATAGTCGGTAAAAACTTTGATTTTTTATTATCAAAAACAACAACTCCGTTTTCTCCGACAAAATACAGGTTATCTATTTCCTGTACCGTATAGAATGTAGCTCCACTATACATACTGACAACTTCGTTTCCCGTCACTTGAAAAAGTTCTTTTTCCGTTGCTATCCAAACTCTACCTCGTGAATCTTCAAAAACAAATTTCACTAACCTGTCAGCTAATGTATTGTTGTTGGGTTTCCAAGCAACCATCTCTCCATTTATATACCGCACGCGGCAACATCCTTTTTTTCCGTGTAACCAAATATCACCATTCGATAATATTTTAACCTGAGAGAATATCTTAATTGAATCCATCGGAGCATAATCAACCATTTTCTCCAATCGTGGATCATAACAAAACAAATTATGCGAATAAGTTTGTATCCATATAAAACCGTTTCTATCTTCCAAAACACCGCTGATACGACTATCCGAAGATCTTGAAAAACCATCCAATTGAGGATGGATAACCGTAAAATCCCTGCCATTATACCGGTTCAACCCATTAATGGTACCCAACCACATAAAGCCCTGACTATCCTGCATCATACAACGGACTGTGTTTTGCGACAATCCATTACGATCTGTAATGGTAGTTATATCCAAGATATTGGAGGCTAAACCCTGGGTAGCAGATACTAGAATAATCAAAATAAAAAGTACCTTATACATGTATGTTCCAAAATTAAAGAGAAATGGCAAGCCATTAAGCACAATTCTTAAATTATTATCACTCTAACTGATTCAGCCAAATTCATAACATTACAAGTACCAACAAGAAGTTACAAACAATCATTCAACCAGTTTAACTAAAAACGGTAGCAAGTTATAAAAAAATAGTAAAACCTCAAAAAAGAAAACCAAAACATTCATTCCATAATGTAATGATATGGGACACATTTATTGGAGAAAAAAAGCACGAAGTGAAGTTCACTCCGTGCTTTTACCATCATATTTTAAACTCGTAATAGTTTACAAACAATCATATATAGCATTCGATGAATCCTAAATCAACCAGCCCTTACCTATTAAAGTTGAGTAGCAACTCCCGCCTTTAACATCAAATGTCGGCTCTGCCCGTTGATTAAAATATCAACCTCGCCGTCTCTTTCAGCTATGATGACGGCGCGAATAACCCGATTGTCTTTCCAAGCGATAGAAATCTCATAACCACCGCGCGCCTTAAGTCCTTTCACGCTGCCTTCAGCCCAGTCTGGAGGCAGGGCCGGAAGTAAATGTATATATCCGGCATGGCTTTGCATTAACATCTCAGCAATACCCGCCGTAGTACCTAAATTACCATCAATTTGAAAAGGCGGATGAGCGTCCAACAAATTATTATATATACCGCCCGGAGTACTTGTTGATGCTTTCATCTCATAATGCGTACTATGACGCAAGGCACTTTTAAGTAGACTACGGGCATACGCACCGTTCTTTGCCCGTGCCCACAAGTTAACTTTCCAACCAATAGCCCATCCAGTAGCCAATGGGCCACGCCACTTCAACGAACGTAGAGCTGCCTGATAAAGACTGTCGCTAACAGTTTGATTTATATCATTTAACGGATAAAGAGCAAACAGGTGTGATACGTGTCGGTGCGTCAGGCTTCCTACCGAGTCTTGTCCGGCGTATTTCCATTCTTTCAGCAATCGTTCACCATCTGCTCTTTTTACAATTTCTGTATAAAGACCGTCATCAATATCAGCATGATAACTCTGAATAATTTCCAATTCCTTTTCTGTTAGCGGGCAATCCTTTCCTAATGCTTGACAAGCGCTCAGCGTATTGCTAAAAAGCGACTTCACCAATTGTTGCGCATGCGCCGTCACCTTACCGGTAGGTCCCTGCTCCGGACTGAATTCACGGGGGCATATCCATTTGCCATCTTTGTCGTCGCGTACAAGGCGATTTTTCCAGAATTCTACGGCACTAAGCATTACCGGCAATGCTTTTTCACGAAGAAATCTTTTATCACCCGTATAAAGCCAGTGTTCATAAAAATGTAGACAGTACCAAGCATTTACCACGGAATAATCCTGCAATTTCCACTCTGTACCACCACCAAAGATATTATTGGCAGTAGAGCAGAAAAATCCTCCCGGTTTTTGATTCACACGTTTATCGGCTGATCGCAATACTGTATAAACATTTTCACGCCACTGTGTATGTACAAGAGCTTCATTATAAATATAGTCAAGCAAATTATGATGTAACTCGCTCAAATTAGTTACTTCTGCCGGCCAGTAGTTCATCTGCACATTAATATTAGCATGTATATCACAGTGCCATACAGCTTTATTACTATAATTCCAGATACCTTGCAAATTAGCAGGTAAAGCAATACCTTGTGCACAACTAATCAGCAAATAGCGACCATAGTTGAAATAGAGTTCTTCAAGAAACCTGTTATCCAAATAAGAAGTATCTGTTGCATTGTAATCTGCCACAAGTTGTGTCATCGGCTTTCTATTACAATCATCGGGAGTAATGGACAGCTGACAACGGTCGAAAAACGCACGATAGCTTTCCTGATGATACTTCTTCAGCGTGTCATAACTTTTAGCTGACGCTTTACTCATAATAGTATCAATTCGCCGGTGAAGTTCCGATACATCAGTACGATAATCTGCAGATATTGTACTATAGTTTGTCCCGCCTGATAATAAAATAAGTAAAGAGTCTGCTTTGGTTATGGAGAGCCTCGAATCGTCGGCACTCATCTTCGTCTTTTTACCATAAGGTTTTACGATTACTCGACAATAATAGGAAAGATAAGTCAACATACCTTCGAAAGTCATCGTTCCCATATGAATTTCCGTACCTGACGCAGTACCATTATAATCCATATTACCATCTTTCAGTTGTAGGTCAACACAAATCTTTCCCTCTTCTGACGCTCTTAACATCACAGCTATTACTCTATCAGGTGAAGAAGCGATGTATTCACGATCATAACGTACTCCATCGATAGCATAAGTCATGCCGGCAACAGCGTTACGTATGTCAAGCCAACGGCGGTAATCGGTAACCTCAGTATCGGCCTTAATACCATGGTGGGTAATATAAAGATTACCAAAGTTACGATACTCACCATAATCAGCCTTTTTCTCAATACCGTTAGGGCGCCCCGTCCATACAGTTTTCTCATTAAACTGTACCTCGTCACAACCAACACCACCGAAAATCATGGCACCTAATTGTCCATTACCAATAGGTAACGAAAGGTCCATCCAATTATCCGACGGTTGGTCATACCACAACGTAAGTTTCTCTTGCGGCCTTATGCCATGACTCATAGGAGTAATCTTCTGCGCCGAAATCATTTGAATTGACATACAGAAAACCAAGAAAAAAAAGAATCGGATATGCGAATATTTCATAATACTTTCTAACTGTTATCTTATTTCACTGTTGAACTAAAATATGATTCACTATTTTAGATGCAATAATCTCTTGTCCGGCTCCCGACATATGTACACCATCCTTTGCATAATAGTCCAATATTCCCAATAACGGATTATAGATATCAATGACCTCCCAACCCAGTGCCGAAGCAACAATTTTTAATTCCGGTACCATACGGGCCAATCTTTTACCAGAGCCCTCATATTTAGGACTGACATTTTCATTCCTCAGAGGCGGCGGAGTTACATAAATTAGTTTGGTACTACCTCTTTTATACAAATTATGACTTTTAATCTTATTTAGAAGCGACCTTAAATTCTTAGGAATCTCCTCTTGCCTAGCATCAAACATCTTTTTAGAATCATTTGTACCTAAACATACGATAATATAATCATATTGTTGTTTCTTTGCCTGTGCCTTATCCAAATACGAATCGATATTCTTCAGTCCGTTAAGACGCGCTCTTCCATTATTATCAAACCCGATTGTCCTTCCACTCTCCGAGAGATTCACAATATCAGATTTAGGCATCATTTTTGCCAGTTGAGTTACCCAACCATCTTTATTATCTCCATTTGAATCGCCAATAGTGAGAATGTCATATTTTAAGTCTGTCTGTTTTTTATAAGGAATTAGCCCCAAAGCTTGTGAAATCTGTTCATGTCTGCCTTCAAAAATAATCAAACTTATATTTTTATACTGACGACGCAAATGCACACCGCGATCAAACAACTTTTCATTCTTTTCATATCCCGGATTAATACGTTTGCCCATTAAGTCAATTATTTCTTTGGGTGAAATCAGGTCGGCATCGTCCCACGCTTTTCGAAGTATGACATCCATATCAGTAGTATTATATTTCAATTCGCCTACCAAACGATTATACATATTCAACGAGTGTGTGATGGGTACAGAACCTTTATATCCATCATGAATCCCTTCATAGATAAACAACTGAGCCTTCCTACGTTTCTCTACGGGGAAAGTCTGCCATAAAGGCGATCGTGCTATTGCCTCCTTTGAGTTAAATGTTTCTCCATCTGCTGATACTGCCTGCAAAATATCTTTTGCATATTTCTGTCCTCTTCCCACAGACTCCCAATACCATGCCTCAATATCCGAAATGGGGGCCCAAGCGGAAAACGATTTTACCGGGTACTTCAAATGCATATAAGCAGCCAATGTAGCAAGGCCACCACCTGAAACCCCGACAACATGTACATCTTCCGGATCGGCATTAGTATATTGTAAAGCATACTGAATAGCATCTTCAATATCAGCAAGTACCAGAGGACTGCACATCGCTGAAGGAGTGCGATTAGCTCCCCTAAAATCCGGATGGATGTAATTCCAATCACGAGCCAGTATCTCTTTTGCCAAAGGATCCGTCTGATTATAATAGCCGCTCCAAGTGTGTAAGCTCACAATTAAAGGTTGTGGCTTTTTCCGGGTAGTTTTATAGATGTAAGCCTTTTGCAACATCCCATCTTTTGAAGAAGGTATCTCTATTTTTTCAAATTCAGGACTCCAATACCTCTTCGATGTATTATCCCATATAGGTTCTTTTGTCTGTGCGAAAAGCAGTACGATACTGCCTATACAAAAGAACACCACAAGCATTATTTTTTTCATGGTCAGTACATTAAAAAAGAATATAGTGGAAATAGCATTAAATTTATAATATCTATTTATAACATTTATATGATTACCACTATATTCCGCAAAGATAAACTTATAAAGATTTAACGCTTGTTCTTCTCTAAATCAGAGCCTAAATAAAATCCGGTATGCGTAGGCTGATTATATCCGACATTTTGATGAGCTACACTCATCCGATATGTATGGTCATTCATTAACGGGCGGAAACGATAATCAGTCTTTATATTCGTTGTAAAAATATGGAGTGCATCCATATTTTTCGAAGGATAAATCATCTCCTCACGCCAATCTCCCCAAAGATCAGCATAGATAGAAGGATTGTATTTAGTTCCATGAGCCGGAGTGGAATTATAATTATTTGCTCCGGCAAAGAGCTGATTTTCTTCACCTCCATAAGCAACAACAACACAACCTTCACTATCCAATAATTGTCGATTTAACGAACCACTCCACCAGATACCAAAATTATAACTATAAGCAGTAGGATTCGGTTTATAGACAGGAACAGATTTTCCTACCAGCTCTTCTCCTTTACATGAGAATAATTTACCCTGTGGCCCTGATGCCCATAGTTCACATCCAGGAGTTTCCGGATCTATATCTGCTACCATGCACCGCCCCACATCTTCATTGCTTACAGGTAAATATGCCAATATTTCCCCTGTAGCAGCATCATGTAATTCTGCTCCCATGTTACCATAGCTTTGAGGATCTTCATGACAAGCAAAGACCTGTAATCCTTCACGAGAAGGGTCAAACTTACCTAAATGCAAAGCATCACCATGTCCCAATCCTGTTGTATAAAGACCTTTCCCATTATGGTCAAAAGCGCAAGCACCATAAATAATCTCATCTTTACCGTCATTATCCACATCACCTACTGCCAGATTATGATTTCCTTGTTCATTGTAATCATTCCAACCCGGATCTGTATTGAAATGCCATCTCTCTTTCAGCTCTCCATTATTATAATCTAATGCCACTAACTGGAAATTTTTATAATATCCACGGCACATTACTATACTAGGAGCATTGTTTATACCGGCAAAGTGACCTACCGCCATTAAAAAACGATCCATACGATTACCTGTTTCATCTCCCCAATAATCATTCCAGTCTGCTTGGTCACCACGTGGAATATAATTTGTACGAGCTAATTCAGCTCCTGTCAATCCATCTATAATTGATAAAAACTCAGGACCTTTCACAATCTTACCATAAGTATCACTCGTAGGTTCCGTATCCACATAATAGGTCAGTCCGTCACCGTCCACATCACCAATTTCGGTACCGTCGCCAAATTTAGTTTGTTCAGAGGTACGTACAGCTAATTCAGCTCTACCATCACCATCCAAATCATACACAATAAAAGGAATATAATGTGTTCCCTGGCGAATATTAGGTCCAAGTACCACTCTCCACATAAATGCTCCAGTAGTCAAATCATAGGCCTCCAAAAATGCACTACCATTGGCCCATGCCGTTTCCGGATCTTCAACATTCATTCCACCACCAAAAGAGTTATCAATAGATTTAGTCTGCCTTTTAATAACAATTTCATATTCCCCATCGCCATCCAAATCAGCAACTGCAGCATCAGATACAAAATAAGGATCTCCTTTTGAATCTGGTAGATTATTCATATTCAAAGGAATTCTACGATAAAATGTAGCTGCCATCGCTGGTGTAAACTCATAGCTGGCCAATATTTCTTCCGAACCGGCAAAACGTAACTGGTAAGTATTAGTTTTAGTTATATCAATCGTCTTATCACTAAAATTAGTAGTTGTGGCAATCGGCTCTACATTTAATTTTTCAAAAGTTCCACCTGCCACGCTGCGATAAATATCATAGGCTGCGTCATCCGGATCATCTTTCATCCATTTCCAACTAATTAATGCACCTTCTTCTTTTCCATACTGCACTTTAGAATAATTGCTGCCGAATCCTGTCTCTAACGGATTATAACTAACATAAAGTCCTCTACTTTCAAAAGTTATCGCAGGGCGCCCTTCTTCTTCAGGAAGCTCGGGACCATCAGACCCATCTACCGGGTTAATTGCATCATCGGAACAAGCGTACAAGCCCCAAAAGGCTATTCCTAATAGAAACCATATATATTTTCTCATAAATCTCATCTTTTTAATTAATTATTAATTTTACCATCCAGGATTCTGGTCCAGATTCTGATTTTTTACCAATTCCGACTGAGGAATCGGGAAAAGATACATCTTATTATCCCAGGAACGTTGACGTACCTCACGTCTATAATTAAAAGTTCCATTAGTATTTCTGGTTATTTTCATCAAAGTAATCTCCTTCAATACTTCTCCCTCCTTCCAACGACGAACATCCCAAAATCGGTGTCCTTCAAAAGCCAATTCAACCATACGCTCATTTTTATAACGTTTCCAGAATATATCCATATCACGAACCTCGTCACGTAATGCAGGCATATCCACGCGAGCGCGAATTATATCTACAGCTTGACGAGCTGTTAACGGGCTCTTATCACCAGGAAGTGGTATTTCCACACTTCCCGTATAGTGAGCGACAGCCTCCGCATAATTCAAATAAAATTCTCCTAAACGGAAAGTAATCCATGTGTGAAATTTCGTACTTGAACTACCAGCTCTCAAATCAATAGAACCATCACAATACTTTTTCAAATAGTATCCTGTTGGAGTTGCGCCGGATAAAGGCTCTGCATTGCTACCACCATAATAAATCTGAAGTGCTCCCGCATTGTATGCCGGCCATTTAGTATCCCCATTCTTCGCTATCGTCAACGCAAAACGAGGGTCACGGTCTGCATAAGGATCTGCCTCAGAGTAGCCACTGCCTTCTTCATTCCATAACTTACCCGTAGACTTCATTTCGTACGCATCAACCAATGTTTGCGTAGGGCGATTTCCTCCACTGCCTCCTTCAACTCCAATCGGGAAATTATATTTTTCAAACGAATTATTATCCTTATCAGAACGACGCATAAAAATCATTTCTTTCTCCCGATGATTTTCCGCACCCCAAAGTTTATCATACGCGCCCAACTTACAGTCATATTTTTTACAAGAATCAATAACCGCCTTATTAGCCTCAGCCGCTATCTTCCATAAATCAGCGTCTTGATCAGGATTGAAAAGCGGGCTGGCAGCATACAATGCAGTACGAGCTTTCAACGCCAATACGGCCAAACGATTAGCACGTGCCGTTTCCGGCTGACCTTCCGGCAAAGCCAAGTCTCCTAAGTTTGTATAGTCAGCAGGAATCTTATCCACAATAGCGTCACACTCATCCTGAATAAATTTAAACACCTCTTGCACGGGAGTACGCTCAAAGGTATTAACTTCATCGGTAGAAGGTACTTTAGTTACTAAAGGCACATCACCATATTCACGAGCTAAATTGAAATAAAAATAAGCACGCAAAAAACGGACCTCATTTTCATAATTATTGTATCTGAACATCTGTGACTCATAATCGTCATTCAAACGTAAATCCGGGAATGTCAAACCCAGAAAATTTTCCAGGAACATGTTACATTGCTGGATAGCCGCATAATTCTTTGTCCAAGTAGATGAAATTGTATTACTGGCACTCCATGCCCCATTATAAAAATCATGTACCGTACTATTACTCCATGCATATTCAGCTTCATCACAAGCCGAAGCGAGTGTAGCACCACCATAATTCCCCCAATCAGAGTCTAATTGAGCGTAAATATTAGTAACCAGTCCACCTACATTCAGATAACTTTCACTGATATATCCCTTATCAAGCGTGGAATATTCCTGATAGTTCAATTGGTCTTCGCAAGCAGTTAATCCCCCAAAGCCAATGATGCTTCCTATAAATAAATATTTTAGTTTCATACTCATGTCTGCATTATTTATTAAAATCCTATTGTCAGTCCGGCAACCACACTACGTGTCAACGGATTCTTCACACCATACGATTCAGGGTCAGCAATTTTAATATGATCAAAGCATAGCAAATCATTCCCTCGTACATATATTTTCGTGTTATTGATAAACTTCGTCCATTTCATCCATTGTTCGGGAAGTTTATAATATACCTCTACATTACGCAGTTTCAAGAATGAACGATCTTCCAGCCATAACGTATTGGTCTGATAATTATTGTTATTCGTCTGAGACGTCAAACGAGGATATTTGGCATCGGGATTTTCCGGTGTCCAGCGATTGTCATAATAATGCTGAGAGATTGTCACATCATTTACCAACGGCCAATATACGCTCTGTGTATTCAACACAGCCGAATAATGCCCTGTACCCTGAAAAACAGCATTGAATCCTAAACCTCTCCATTCTGCTCCCAAATTAAATGAATAGTAGATTTCCGGTATAGCCGTACTATAGCCTATAGCTTTCTTGTCATTGCTGTCGATCTTACCGTCGTTATTTACATCGCGGTATTTAATATCACCCGGCTGTACTACATTGAATGTGTGTTCCAGACTATTCGCAATATCTTCCTCATCTTCAAAGAAACCAATTGCTTCAAGTCCCATTACCTGATTCATGCGGTGACCTGTAGTTACCAAATTATCATACAAGCGAGGCTCTTCATATTGTTCAATAATCTTGTTTTTCGTAAGTGAGAAATTACCACCGGCATGCAGAGTAACTTCTCCAACTGTTTTATGAAAATTCGCTCCCAGTTCTACACCCCAGCTATCCACAATACCGCCATTCTCATAAGGTGGTTCAAATCCAATAATCGATGAATATTTTCCTTTAGAGTTTACCCAAATATCACTTCTGCGCTGGTAATAACCTTCTAATGTGAATTCTATACTATTCCATAATGTAGCATCAATTCCCACATTATATTTATAGGCTTTTTCATGGGTGGAATTCAATGCTGCCAACTTACTCAACTTAAAACTGTTCGAAGTAGCTCCATAGCTACTATCGAATCTATAAGTACTACCACCGGTATAAATTTCCTGCCAATAGGCCTCTTCCGGAATATTATCAATGTTGATGATACCTGCTGAAGCTCTCAGTTTCAAGTAATCGATAAAGTCAGCCTTCTCCATAAAATTCTCTTTTGAGATGACCCATGCCAGTGCCAGTGTTGGCGAAAACGCCCATTTATGTCCGGGAGCCAGTTTATTAGAAGAAGATACTGCCATGCTCAAATCTGCAAAATAACGCCCTTTATAACCATAATGGGTGTAAGAAGTAAGATTTTCCCGATACCATGTCTGGTTTGTCCCATTCAGATTACGATATTCGTGGTTCCACATTAACTGGGTATAAACAGCATGTTTATCCGAAGCATACTGATAATCCAATCCTAATGCAGAATTAAAGTTACGTTTCCATTCCGACATATCCGAGTCTGTTCCCATCGGACTTTCTGTTCCAAAAACATTCTGTGTGCCAGCAGTCGGTTTTCCACTCGCCCAAGCTACATAGTCAATACCATATCTATATGTCTTCGAGTGGTTTTCTACATAAGCCGCATAATTATCATATGCCAATTTGAAACTACCACCTAAACCCGGCAAAATAGAAGATAAATCCTGTTTCAAAGTCATATCTGCATAAAGCGAACGGTTATGTCCTTTAGTATAGGCAGTAGCTTGCGACTGAGCTACAGGATTCAGTGTTCCTGCCCATGTAATACTACCGCCCCACAAACCATTTTCTGTTCTCACCGGGAAAGCTGTCGGTGGTAACTGATAAATCATAGACCATAAGTCTGCATTATCACCAGGTCTGCTCGTTTCTGCTAATGTTCCCAACAGGTTCACCGTCATTTTGGTGGTTGATGTCAAATCAATATCCAAATTAGTACGTAAATTGGCTTTCGAATATTTATTTTGGGTAGAATATCCGTCATTCATGTTCGCATTATCAATGAAGCCCTTGTCTGTTGTCAGATTCAATAGCGCATAATAACGAAACTTGGCCCCACCACCACGAAAACTTATATTATATAAATTAGTTGCCGCTGTATTCTTAAAGACTTCATCCATCCAATTCACATTCGGATAAAAATATGGATAATTTCCCGATTTAAAAGCGTCCAATTCCAACTCATGGTAACGAGGTTTTCTCACACCATCATTGGCAAGAGCCTCGTTTACTGCCAATGCATACGTATAACCATCTACAAATTCCGGTCGGCGAGCCTCCCAATTTATCACATGGTCATAAGAAAACTTAATTTCACGTGTATTGTATTTTCCACGCTTGGTAATAATATTGATGACTCCATTTGCTCCCTTATATCCGTAGAGTGCCACAGCTGCCGCATCTTTCAAGATTTGTACGGATTCCACTTCTTCCGGAGTAATCAGTTTGATATCGCGTTCTATTCCGTCTACCAAAGTTAACGGACCTTTATTGTCCGACAATGTTTGCATACCCCGAACATACAGTGTAGGTTCCTGTGTAGCATAATGTCCTGAGTTCTGTAAAGTAGTCAGGCCAAGACCATAACCATACAGAGAATTTGTTACATTTTTGGCACTTCTTTTAGTCAAATCTTCACCGGAAATAATCGAAATGGAAGCAGCAGATTCTTTCACATCCTGCTCAATGCCGGCAATGTTGACAGTTTTTATTTCATCTGCTTCCTGAGCATATCCACTGAAACTCAGCGAAGCAAATAAACTTATTAGCAATATCTTTTTATTTTTCATATATTGTAGCTATTTTTCAATTGTTATTAGAATAACGTTCGGATGTCACCAGCCAGGATTCTGCTCCAGCCCGTAGCCCTTATTTATTTCAGCTGCAGGGAAAGGAGACAAATACCATTTAGGATCAAAGCCATTGTCCCACCAATAACGACGGTTCCTGAACTCGAACTTTTCGTATTCAAAGCGCGTCGGTTGTGCGACGCCATCTGCCCTATCACCACCATACCAAGGGGTTTCTACAACCTGTCCTAAAGAGTTAAGACGTTTAATCCACAATCCATGTAAAGGCATCTCAAAGCGATCTTTCATTTTGTAACGAATCATATCGAAGAAACGTACATCTTCCATACCTAACTCACAAACACGTTCACGAAGGATTTCACCCATCAAAGCATCTTTATCCATAGTCAGGTTTTTATCCGGATTACACTCTACTAAGCCTTTTAGGTTTACACGATTACGAATCCTATCGACATACGAAATAGCCTCTGTCAAACTTCCGCCGGTTTTCACTAATGCTTCTGCATAAATCAAATAAATTTCCGGTAAACGAAGATAAGGCCAATGTGCATATTGGTTTTTATAATCTGTCCCCATATAAAATTTATGATTTGCATAACCTGCCGTATACTTTCCATTTCCATCTACCGGATGTTGTTTCGCATCTGTACCGCCTTTCCATAATTCATAGCTCGTACCGGCCATATTGCCGGTACTCCAGTCTAATTGTTTCGGCAATCCGTTGACAATGGCAGTTTCATACAAGCGGGGGTCACGAGTCAAAGCCACTCCTGATGCAATGGTACCCTTTACAAACATCTCATCCAGTCTGCCTTCCGCTGCAGTCTTATCCCAATCAAAAGGCATTCCGTCTGCCCAAGGAAACATTTCTACATATTCCTGTGTCGGATTATATGTAATACGATTAATGTCGTCATTCTGCCACGCCCACCAATTATATTTACTACCTACTCCGGTAGTTACCCGTGTAGAATGAATCATTTCTTTACTTGCCTGCGTTACATACGCTTTACGGAATGCTAAACGATAATCTTCTGGACGAGTGCCTACAGCCTGTTCCAGTTCATATCCACCTGCTGCATTTTCAGTAAAAAATTCTTGGCAGGCTTTCAAACAATTATCCCACAATTCCGGTTTATATCCACCATACCAAACAGCAAGACTGGTAGCTCCCGGATAATATGGCTCATCATCATTAAACAAAGGGGATGCTGCAAAATTCCATACTCTACACTTCATACCAATAGCGCCGGCTTTTGTCCAGCGTCCAGCCTTGTTCTGGAGGTCTGCTCCCGTATATGCCCAAGGCAGATCAACTTTTGCTTCATCCAGTAATCGGATGATAAAATCCACTGTTTCTTCTACGCTGGCACGTGGCTGGTTATAACCGGCATCAAGACCTGAAAAAGAAGCTTCGATGATGGGTAGACCACCGTAATGGCGGAACATATCAAAATACCGGGTAGCTATCAAACATTTCGCTTCAGCTATCATCCGCTTTTTATCAGTTTCTTCAAGACCGGGTACTCCATCAATATTTTCAATCAACAACCAACCGGCACGGACAGCTTCCCACACATTACTTTTCAGATATTCGAATTTCTCTTCTCGCTGGTCTCGATAAGCGGCAGAGTGTTTGCCGGCATAATACACCTTAGAGAGTGCGCATTCTGTCCATTGATTTTGCCAACAGTCTGAAAGAACCTCAAACTTGCCGATATAAGTACTATTAGGATAAGCCCCGCCATTTTTCGGTGTTTCATTATGAAACGGGAGCCCATAGTATTGCAAAGAATAGATTCCATTCAAAAACTGTTCGGTATACTTAACACTATTGAAAACCGTATCTTTTGTTTGTTGTCCTCCTGGCGCTTTTTCCAAAAAAGCGTTTCCGAATTTAATCTCATCCACGCAAGAAAAGAAAGTAAACGTCAGCATCAGTCCTGCCATTACAGGAGCCATTATTTTATTCTTTATTCTCATAATTTTCTGTTTTACCGTTTAAAATCCTAATTTCAAGGTCAATGAATAAGTCTTACTCAAAGGGTAAGTCGGTGAACCGGATACTCTCGATTCCGGATCCCCCCAGTCAAAACCTGTAAATGTAAGCAGATTATATCCGCTGAACATTAATTGGCATGTATTCATTTTCAGCTTCTTCATAAAGGGGAACTTGAAATTATAAGCCACCTGCAACGTCTTTAGGCGTAAATAACTTGCATTGGCTTCAAATAATTGTGAATCAGCGTAATTATTTGTTCCATTGGTCCATGTTGCACGAGGATAAGCAGCGCTCTGTGAAGGATTGTCCTCAGTCCATGTATTTTCATACTGATGCAGTAATAAACCGCCTGTGATATTATCATTATTGCTCTGGAAAGGCACACGGAATCCGCCACCTACCATACGACTGACTTCCCAAGCCCCTGTCCACTGCAGACTCACATCAAAGTTTTTCCAACTGAATCCCATATTCAAACCAGCTATATATTTCGGGTCATCTGTATAGCCCAATTCACGTGTTTGATCTTTAGCATCAATCACACCATTCTTGTCCAAATCCACATATACACAATCCCCCGGATGCAATGTTACCCCATGATCAGGAAACGGCTGACCAAAAGTCTGTTCATATAATTCCGGAGTATCTTCATCATAATAACGCCAGAACTGATAAAGTTTACGCGAACCGATACGATGTCCTTTTTCATATTGATAGGCATTATCTAACGGCGCTTCCTTTTTCTCAATAACTTTATTTTCATTGTTTGATATATTCAAAGTCACATTATAACGGAAATCATCACTAATACGGTCATTCCATTTCAGTGAAAGTTCCCAGCCCCAACTGTCTACACTACCCATATTCGCCATTGGAGTCAAGAATCCAAGAAAACCGGGAGCTGTATAGTCGCGTAACAAAATATCACGACGCTTTTCTTTATAATAGTCTACACTCACATTCAAACGTTCATCCAAAACGCTAAAGTCCACACCATAATTTTGCTTAAAGGCTTTTTCCCAAGTAACATCGGCATTATTCTTAGAGGCTTCGTATGCACCCAGCAAGTTTGTTGGATTATTAATACCAAAATTATAACCGTGTCCCCATTTACCGCCACCGACAAAATCTGCACTATTCACCGTATACGGATCGGAAGTATACATAAAGCGAGAACCACCCACCTTATCATTACCAACCAAACCCATAGAAACACGGAACTTCATGTAATTAATATAGGGTTTTATCGGTTCCCAAAACTTTTCTTCACTAACAATCCAACCGATAGAACCGGCAGGAAAGGTACCGAAACGTTTCTCAGGAGCAAAATTCTCTGAACCATTATAACCTACGTTAAACTCTGCCATATAACGGGTATTCCAATCATATGTCACACGTCCTACCAAACCAACATAACCACTTGGTATATCGGAAAATGTACTCGGATAATAAGTTTTGGATTGATTATAAAGCATTAAAGCGCCTACATTATGCTTTCCGAAAGAACGATTATAATCCAATGCAGCTTCCATATACCAGTTACGCCCTTTTCCTGTTTTGCTCTGAGTAATACTCATACGTCCGTCATCTTTCGTTTTGCGATACCCCAACGTACCATCTTGCAGTACCCATGGGGTATAAGTAGCGATTTCTCTGCGACCATCTGTACGCACGGAAAAGTTGCTATTATACGAACCTTTCAATCGGAAAGATAATCCCTTGGTCACCATATTCAGTTTCTGATTCAATATCAAGTCGACACTCAATTTATTATTACTGTTCTTTTGATAACCTTGCTGTATATAATCCATACCCGAAGTGCCCACATGAGGTAAAGTCAAATCTTCATAATCCGTTGCAGTATATACCAATTTACCATCTACAAAACCGGGACTGGAAAAAGGCGTAGATTTGTATAAGGCAGAAATCATACCGGAACTATCCCCACCCGAAAACGGGCGATCCTGATTATCCACACTACCGGCGATATTAAATGACAAAGTAGTGGACTTCGTAACATCAATGTCCAAATTCGAACGATAGTTGAAACGTTTATATTGGAAACTTAAGTCATAAGGCATACCGTGTTGTTTAAACAGACCGCCTTGCGTATAAGCACCTGCCGAAATAAAGTAGCGTACATTACTTGTACCACCGGAAATATTAATATTATGTTGGCTCTGCAAAGTAGCTTTCTTCATGGCATAGTCCACCCAATCCACATCCGGGAAACGAATAGGATCAGAATGGTCCTTAAACTTCTGCATAATTTCATCAGAGAAAGGTGCCACTGCGTTCGGATCGTCATTTTTCTTCATCTTATTATAAAAATCAGCATACTGATACGAATTGGCACGCTTTGCCATCCGAGTAGGCATCAGCACACTGGCAGAGGTCGAGAACGAAATCTTAGCCTTGCCTTCCGCACCACGCTTAGTAGTAATAAGTACTACGCCATTGGCACCGCGTACACCAAATACCGCTGTTGCCGAAGCGTCTTTCAGTACAGTAATACTCTCAATTTCATTCGGGTCTATTTCATTAAAACTACGCTCTACACCATCCACTTGAATCAAAGGTTCCGAATTATTCCATGTTCCCTGACCACGTACATAGATACGAGCTGCATCTTGTCCCGGTTCACCGGAAGTCTGCACAGTAGTAATACCCGTCATTTGACCAGAAAGCACATTGGATACAGAACTGATAGGACTTTTCAGTAATTCGCTACCGTTAATGCCGGAAACAGCCCCTGTAACAGTTACTTTCTTTTGTGCACCGTAAGCTACAATTTGCACTTCTTCCAATAAGTTGGAGTCATCTGCCAACATTACTTGCATGGTACTCGATTTTACTGTAACCACTTTCGTTTCATAACCGATAAAAGAAACTCTTAGTTTTGTTCCTACCGGAACGGAAAGCTGAAAATTACCATCAATATCAGTAATAGTACCTGTTGTTCCGCCATCCACCATTACATTTGCACCGATAATCGGCTCCCCGTTACTATCTAGTACGGTTCCTTTCACAACAACAGTTTGTTGTGTAATGGCTGGTACAGCCGGAGCTGCACGCAACTCTCCTATCGGCGTAAAGCCTGCCATCAGTCCCAAAAGAAGTACACACTGTGATACTTTCTTCGGGCTATACCATCTTGACATGTATTTATTATTCATTATCTGATTTATTATTTGTATCAAACTTTTCTAAATAAAAATCTCATCCTTATTCAATCTTTTGACATCAATTATGTGATATTCTAATATTCTATAATGAAAATTAAAAAACCAGAGAAAAACGATAATACCCCTTCTTTTTCTTTTCTGCACCACCGTCTGGAACCGTAAATTCACTACCTGAACCATCGGCGTGGAACATAGCTTTAGAACCTCGATCGGTAGAAGTCCACCAAACATATGTACCTTCCTCCAGCTCAAATGGATTAGCCCATAAAAGAGGACATGAAATATTTAATAAAGATTGATTTATTACCATTTTATTATCAAATAATATTTTCATCTCCATCAAAGAGGGTAAATACCAGCCTGTTGTCATTGAAGGCGCACAAACTTTGTTTATAAAAGGAGTATAGACATCAAGCATATCCGTATTAGCTGCAGCATTAAAAAGTGCCCCATCAGAAGAGCCAGGTTCTTTGGTTCTTTCATTTATTGTCATCAAAGCTTTCATATTATTATAACCTACTAAATGACCGTAGCTTTTAGCTAAAGACTTTCCATTTTCCCAAAAAAACAGTTTACTCAAACCGAGAGGTTCAATATAAGTTGGAAAAAGATCGTTCGTTGTATTAAAGATACGAACAACATTTTTTGCAGATTCATTAGCTATATCCACTGTATATACTAATCCATGCACACAATTAGGAAAATCTGCTTTCAATACATCTATTTCTTCCGATATCTCTTCCGCATACAACACAGAAGGCTGTGCATTACCGACCCAATACACAACACCAATAATATTCTTTCGATTAGTATCAGTCAAATCTGCAGGTTTGATTAAAGAACCATCCGAACAATAGTAATCACCTATTTCTAAAAGATATTCTTTCTCAACTCTACCGCCACCTACTTCAAAATGTTTATACTTTCCGGCAGCAACAACCGTTTGCAGTTTATACTGTTGAGAATTAGCTATACCCACCACATTGGGTTCTTCATCTGGTTTTATAATCAAACGATATGAATCATCATCAACTAAAAAGGGTTTTATTTCGTTATTGTCATCAATCACCCCCTTATAGAATTTTATTCCTGCCGCCTTTGTAATATAAGGCACCGTATTTAAATCCACATCTTCATTTTTAAAATTATAATGAATGGAAGGAAGCTCGATAACCGCCATAGCCATTCGATGTACCAACTTCAAAGGAATAGTGTATTGCCCTTTTTCATTTTGCGAAGCAGATACTCCTTCAAGGGTAGTCATCAAGTCAGCCGCCTCAAAGTTCTCTTCGGTAGATTGATCTGCAGGAATAGTCCAACCGGACACTAAGCCCTTAAAAAAATCTGGACTTTCAACCGAGGTGATAGAAAGTTCACTATTATACGGATAGTAAGCGAAATAAACCGTACCGGATTCTTTATCCTCTTCGTAAAGAAGGTTTTTATCTGCAATTTTCCAGTTTCCATCATTTAAAGAAACTTTCACATTGTTGAAATCATCTTTAATACGCCCGTCCTTTACAGCAAAAAGTCCGATTTCATCTCCCTCCTCAAAATTAGTAGTATAAGTTTCGTCTGTCACAGCACGAGAATACACTCCCGACATACCTTCCTGTGCCACTGTTATTACAAAATCCGAGTGTACAGCAGATATCATTGACATTTCTTCTTCCTGACTGCAACCTGTTCCTGCCCATAATAAAGTAAGGCCAAGCAGTGTAGATAAAAAATTATATTGTTTCATGATTTTATTCTTTAATCAATATTTTTATTTGGCGTTTTTTATTTCATATGGCAGGTATGGACTCAAGATTTACTTTTTCTTCTCCGTCATTACCCCACTGGTTGTTTGATTTTATTACTTCCACCGCAATACCTGGCTTACCCACCGTAATATTATATATATATTTATATCCACCTTGGAAAGTAGCATCACCTACCTTGGGCTGATAAACATATGTATCACTGGCTGTCTGAATCTTGATAAAGGTTTTACCTTCTATAGATTGAGGTACCATCAACATCTGATAAGAAAGCAAGTTATCGCTAATCGGAGGCATAATAGTATATGGAATCATTGTTTGAGGCGTTTCCTGCACAGCAGTCAGCGAACCATCCGATACAGTTGCATTTAAAAGAGTATTCTCAATGGTAACAATTGCATTCTCCAGTGCCTCTTCGTTGGAACCGTCCCCTTTCAAATTTACAATCACTTTAGCAGTAACATGTTCTAAAGGTAAGGTTTTACTTCCCTGAAGAGCTACTTCAGTAGACACATACAACATATCCGAAGCCTGAAAGGCACTCATCGTGCTTTGGTCTTGCTCCACACTCCACGTTGTAGGTTCTACATTATTCGCAGTGGCAGGATACCACGCTTTTACCTCTTGGGCTTCCAATGCCGAAGCCCAATAAAGCGGATTATCAGCATCTACCACTTGCATACTACCATTAGCATCCGTAATCCGGTAAGTTACAGCTTTATTACCATCGGACACAGATATCTGTTCGTTGCCATTCCATACATTGTCTACCGTAGCACGGGTCTGTATCGGTAACATCTGGGCAAGCAATTTCATAGGAATCCCTGTTCCATCATCTGTAACCAAACTCTCATTTTCGTTAGTGCAGGCAGAAAACACTGCAATACTCATCAGACATAAAAAACATTTAGCTGTCTTTTTCATAATATTATTCTGTTTATTTTATGATTACTGTTTTCACAATATCCGGCAGAAAAGACTACTCTTTTTTAGCAACAGCAAATTTCTCGCCGTCAACTTCCCAATCTACAATAGAAGCCAAATTGATAGTCATCTCCTGTTCACCGATCAGCACATCGAAAACATATTGTTGTCCGGCTTCCAACACTACATCTGTGGAAGGAGATACCGCATAAGATTTATTTCCCATAATCACCTCCAGAATAGTAGAAACAGAGAAAGTTTGCGGATATAGAATCAATGAAGATTTCATATCTTCAGCGGCAGTAATACGCATCTCGATATCCTGCGGAATAGCAGAGTTTTTCAAAGCAGCTACTCCGGCGGAAGGCGTATATGTTCCATCCAATTTCAAACCTTTCAATTTATAACTAAGATCAGATAATTGCACACCTGTTTTTGGTTTAAAGTTCAAAAGGATATTACTCATCCTATGATGAAAAATAAAATCCACTTTCGGGTTCTTTTGTGAGCCTGCACCCTCGGCATACAGAAAATCGATATTTGTCTGACGATCTATGGCTTGAAGATCGCTAGTAGTAGCTGCTTCAATCGTTTCGGGAACTATTCCCCGCTCACCTACATAAGGAGCGTAAGCATAAAGCTTCATATCGTACAATCCTTTAAAATAAATAGTATGATCCGCCCCTTCCGGATTTACAACTTGAAAACACTCGGCTTCCGTACTATAAGTATATTTCACATTACGATCCTCGGTTACTACATACGATACATTTGACAATCCTGCAGCCGTGGTTATACCAATAGCTTCGCCATCTGCCCAACTTCCGTTTATTCCTCGAGAATTAGAAACTGCAGAGTAACCATTAATCGTTCCATGAATCTCTGCAGGAAAATTCTCTGCAGCTCCAGGCTCCATTGATGCCTCCTTGTCTTCACTACATGCAGCCAAAGTCATTAAAGCAATAGCCGTCCATAAACACATGTTTTTCATAATTCATTTATTTAGTTATATAATCTTTTTCTTGTCGCAAAAATAAAAAATACCTAAAAACGAAATATTCACTACCGTACATTTACCTGCACTCTAATTCAGAGTGAAGAAAAAAAACCTCGCATTTGTAACCCAACTCACTGAGAATCTTACACTAAACTTAAAAGGGTTGAAAAACAAACACGAGGTATTCCGGAAGTAAACCAAAGGAGAAGCAGGTATCAGTTTACTTACCTAAGTAAAACCAAACGCTATTATCTGTTACCAATTTATTTCCATTCTTACCTTCAACGCGAACCGTATTTCTTCCTTCTGTCAATTGAACATCTTTCCAAACCGCACGTTTAAGTTCATCCGGCTTCATTGTCCCAACTTTCTTATCATTCAAGTAAAGAGTAACTTCCCGCAGATTCGTGTAGACTTTAATGTCTGTCACTGCATTAGTACGCTTTATAAAACGTCGGCTTGTAATATAAACCATTGGTTCAGGATTCCAATTCGCTTTATAAAAATAGAAAGCGTCTTTCTTGGTCTTGCGGTCACGTGTAATCAACCCTTTGTCATTATATCCTTCCACTTCCCCTTCCATGCGCATATATGAAGGAAAATCTGCAAAAACCCAAATAAATTTAGACCACAAGAAAGGACGCTTTACAAATGCTTCCCAGTTTCCTTCATGACAATAAGCCTGCGCTTCCTCCGGATGAAAACGTCCATCGGCACGGTCTTCCATAAGTAAAGGCCACTGATGCTGATTGATACTGGCTCCTGCACCATACTCCGAAACTCCAACAGGAACACCGTTAGCCGACTTATAACAATCATCAAAAAACTTAGAAACTGATGGAGCTGCATCTTTATACCAACCAAAATATTTATTCCAGGCAATCAAATCGGATGCGCCCAAATAATAAGACTGGTCTACACAAGTAGCTAAAGCCGTTGGACGGGAAGAGTCGAGCGATTTATACATACCATTCAGCTCTTTTATAAAAGGTATAGGATTATCGTATTCCTCAAATTTCTTACCGTCACTAACCAAAATCTCATTGCAAATACCCCAAAAACAGATAGAAGGGTGGTTAAACTTCTGATAAACAAGTTCTTTTAATGCTTGACGAGCATTATTTTTATAGCCTTCCGTCGCAACATATCCCGTATAAGACTGACCGCCAGGACCACACATCGGAATTTCCGTCCATAGTACAATACCATTCTCATCTGATAAATCATACATAGGTTCCGCATGTGGATAATGAGCCAAACGCATAGCCGTAGCACCAACTTCTTTTATCAATTCCATATCCATCCGATAATCTTCCGGCAACAAAGCGCTTCCCCTTCCCACTACATCCTCGTGACGACAAAACCCATAAAGATTCAAATATTTTCCATTCAAGAAAAACCCTTTGTCAGGATCCACCTTAAAATAACGAAAGCCTGTACGCTGTACTACTTTATCTTTTAAAATAGTACCATCATAAAGTTCTACTACTACATTATATAAATAAGGATTCTTTTTACCATCCCAAAGCTGTGGTCTATCTATTTTAAGTGGCTGATTTACCACAGAATCTACAATTTGCGTTTCTTTACTAATAACCTCTTTTCCATTGGCATCGGTTATAGTAGTCTTCAAATTCAGCCCAGATTTCTTGTTTTTTAAAGACAATAAGGTCTCTACCCGTATCTCAGCCTGACTATCCGAAATATTTTCTTGATGAATCAATACTCCCGGAGATGCATAAAAGGCCGGATTAATACAATTTTCCTCTGTCACAATCAGATGGCAAGGACGATGAATTCCCCCGTTCACATTAAAATCGCCACTAATAGGAAGAACATCTGTACGATAAGCATTACTCACCCATACCTCAAGTAAGTTTTTGCCAACCCTTACCTGATCCGTAATCTCATAACAAAAAGCCGTATATCCCCCTAAATGTTCCCCTACAGTTCGACGATTCAAAAAAACTTGTGCAACGGAATTAACCCCTTCAAAATAAAGAAAGAGACGTTTGCCTTCCATTTCCGAGGTTATTTCAAGCGGACGTTGATATACCATTGTCTGGCGCTCATAAAGCGTAGTTCCATTAACCGGATCTGCATTCCAAGTATGAGGAATGGTTACCGGAACGAATGCCGCTTTTTTGTTAACTGTTGAAATAGGCCGACACTCCCATTCCTGAGTTAAAGATAATACTGTACGCGAAGACGGGTCTGCCCATACGTTTACCCCATTACCAAACAGAGACAAACATACCAAGCACAGAGTCAGAATTTTGTTTTTCATGTGATATACTTTTATTGTGATTTGTTGTACAAAGATAGGCCGCCTGAAATGATTGTTTTCTGCAATCCAGTACAAATTCATAGATTACCGTTCGGCTGTCGTTCACGGTATAACAGAATGCACTGTAAGTAATGTCTTTGTACTCCAGTGCATATGTATCTCCGGACAAACCGTTTTCTTTGTAAGTCAGAGTGAAGTAACATATTATTCAACAACCAACAACAATTATTTATATTCATAATTAGCATTGACATATGAAAAATTACAAAGTACAATTAATGGCTCTATTTTTTCCGTTTCTAGCTTTATCCGGGAGTGCAACGACTACAAAAAGTATCTTGTCAATTGATAAAGTTGGAGCAGCCTCATTGACAGAACAAATAGATCCTATAGAAGGGGCTCCCTTCAACATGCCACAATTTAAGCGACCTATTTTTCCACAACTAACCGTCAACATTATAAATAAAGGTGCTACGGAAATAGAACCAATTACTACGATAATTAATCAAGCCATTACTGAAGTCAGCAAACAAGGTGGCGGTACCGTTATTATTCCTAAAGGGAAATGGAAATCAGGGCGCATCATTTTAAAAAGCAATGTAAATCTCCATCTGGCAGAAGGAGCGGAATTGGAATTTCCCGGCACGGCAGAAGAGTATCTTCCACCAGTATTTACCCGGCACGAAGGAATTGAGGTTATGGGCCCCGGTTCTTTTATATATGCCGATGGTGAAGATAACATTGCTATCACAGGAAAAGGAGTTATCTATGGGCCGCCAATGAATGCTGAAATCAGACAACGCCCGAATGGAAGCACTGTAGTAGAGAATGATATTACATTCAATATGCCTATCGAACAACGTATTACAGACGGTATGAATGGACGTACATTCTATCGTCCCAAAACAATTGCGCCCATTAATTGTACCAACGTTTTCATAGAAGGTATCCGTATGGAGCGCAGTACTTTTTGGAATGTCTGCCCCATTTACTGTGAGAATGTAATTATCCGGGGAATTACAGTAAATTCGATTGATGTGCCAAGCGGTGATGGAATCGATATAGAATCTTGCAAGAATGTATTGATAGAATATTGTACTTTGAATTGCGGCGATGATTGTTTCACCTTAAAAGCCGGTAGAGCAGAAGACGGGTTACGTGTGGGTAAAGCGACAGAAAATGTCGTCATTCGCTATTCACTGGCCAAAGAGGGGCATGGCGGTATTACATGTGGAAGTGAAACAGCCGGTGGTATCAAGAATATTTATCTGCATGATTGTGTATTTGATGGAACACAAGTAGGTATTCGTTTCAAAACCCGTCGCAGTCGTGGTGGCGGTGTAAATGATATATTATATGAAAGAGTCCGTATGACCAATGTGGGTGAAGCGTTTAAATGGGACTTATTGGGAAGTGCCAAATATGTAGGTAAACTTGCCGAACGTTACCCGCCCCGCCCTATAAACAAGTTAACTCCAATTATCAAAAACATCCATATCCGTGACTTTATTGTTGAATCCGCCGAACAGGTATTAAATATAAATGCCATTCCAGAAGTGCCATGCAGTAATGTTTTGATAGAAAACGGACAAATAAACAGTAAAAGATTGATCGGTGCAATTAATGATGTAGATGGATTCACTATAAGAGATGTAGATATCACCTGTTCGGAAGATAACCAAATAAATATTCTGGATAGCAGGAATATACTATTTGAAGATGTAAACTTCATGGTTCCTACCGGGAAAGTTATTACCAATATTAAAGGGGAAGCATCTAAGAATATTATCTATCGACAAAAAGAAGAAAAGATAGAATGTAAAAACAAACAAAGTATTAAAGTAGATTTATTATCTCAAATGTAGAAACGTTCAATAAATGGGAAGCCCCGTCTGCCATTCAGCAAACGGGGCTTCCTTCTTTATATATTATCAATCCAACTTATATACTTCCGTTCCCGCAAGAAGAAAGCAACCTACCCCGTAATCTTCAAAATCAGGAATACCGGTATAGGTCACAGGTTGGCTATCTTTAGGTTCTTTACCACTGCCTTGTACATAACCCAAAAAGCCATTTGGATGCACAGATTCCTTTACGACCGCATCCCACGCTTTTAGAACGACAGGCAAATATTCTTTTTTATCCAAAAGCCCGTTCCGTATTCCCCATGCCATACCATATATAAATAAAGTTGTACCGGATGTTTCTTTTCCGCCAAAGTTCGACTCATCATGCAAACTTACATTCCAAAAGCCATCCGAACGTTGGCATGCTTTTAGCGCTTTGCTCATTGCTAAAAAATCAGCGATATAATCTGAGCGATGAGGTTCATTGACAGGTATTTCATTTAATACTCTGGTTAACGCTGCATAAACCCAACCATTACCACGACTCCAGAAACAATCTTTACCATTAGGCTCCTTATAAGGTTTGACAAATCGGGCATCACGCCACCATAAGCCCTCTTTGACATTGAATAAACCTGTACCTCCTATTTTATTTCGGGAACAACTGTACATTTGCCACATTTTATCATAATATCTCTGCTCACCTTTCACTTTCCCTAATTGTGCAAAAACGGGCATTCCCATTTGTATTGCATCTATCCAAGTCCAATCATCTACCTGTGGAGTATTTACCAACATATCCATAGTAGTACTAATGTTTTTAATTTTATATGGTTCCGGGCAAATTTTATACAGCTCAATATATACTTGCCCGCAACAATGGTCATCGGCATTACGGGTTGTGTTCCCGCCACGCAATCCCCATTTATGAAATTCAGCCCAATTATATGCATAGTCATAATAATCTGCACGAGGATAAATCGTATGAAGCGCCATTAGTCCCTCATAGTAAACGGCACGCGTCCATATATTGCTGGGACGGAATTTGGTAACATAACTAGGACGTGTATAATCCGCATATTTCTTCATAAAATAGTCATTTACCTTAACTAAGGTTTTTAATGTTTCTTTTCGATCGGGAATAGACCGGGCAGAAAGAAAAGTCGATCCGGCAAGGAACAACATTACCCATAATAATTGTTTTCGCATATACATTATATTTAGTTATTATTATTTTTGTACAAAAATAGAGGCTTGGCGGGTTCTTTCTATGGAATGGAGTACTAATCCCTTAACTCTAATTCAAGAATTGCTCCAAAAAGCATTTTTAATATGCTTATGGATTATTTTCCATGTTTTTGTATTATGATTCATTATCTGATTATTGAAAATGTGTTCCTTTGTTTTCATTACCGAATAAAGAATAGCATAATAGAAAACCTTTTTAATTCAAGATAAAAATGAAAAAGATATTTTATTTCTTGTTGGCTGTTTACTGCCTACTAAATAATATCTCCTCAGCCTATGCCCAACTTAGACAAATGGAATATCTGGATAGAGGCGTAGTAGCAGTCAAAACAAACAATGGCATATTCCTTAGCTGGCGTATATTAGGTACAGAAAAGAACGCTTCATTCAACGTATACAAAAACGGAAAGCTATTCCAATCTGTTGCGGCTAATAAAGCTACCAACCTGATTGACCCATCAGGTACAATAAACGACAGATATACGGTAAAAGCCGTTACCAACGGACAAGAAGAACAAAACTCAAAAGAAATAACTCCTTGGGCCGAAGAATTTCTAACCATACAATTAAACCGACCGACAGACGGAATAACTCCGCCTTGTATTACCTACAACCGGGCAAAACGTCCGCCCATCGTTCAAGAATATCCCAACGGACAGCTCTATACATATATTCCCGGTGATTGCAGTACCGGAGATTTGGACGGAGACGGAGAATATGAAATCATAGTTAAATGGTGCCCTTCCAATCAAGTCGATAATTCTTTTTCCGGTATTACAGGACCGGTATATCTAGATGCGTATAAACTGAATGGCAAACAATTATGGCGCATAAACCTTGGAAAGAATATTCGTGCAGGTTCACACTATACCCAATTTATGGTTTATGATTTCAATGGAGATGGCTTGGCAGAGATGGTATGTAAAACCGCTCCCGGCAGCATAGACGGGAAAGGAAAAAAAATCGCATTAGATAAAGATGATCCGGACAAAGATTGGAGATACTTAGAAATGAATCAGAAAACTTGCGGATACATATTGGAAGGTCCTGAATATCTGACAATTTTCAAAGGCAAGACAGGTGAAGAACTTCATACAATACCATACTCAACCGAACGGGGAGAAGTAAATTCATGGGGAGACAATTACGGAAATCGTGTTGACAGGTATTTAGCTTGTGTAGCATATTTGGATGGCGTACACCCCAGTGTAATCATGTGTAGGGGATATTATGCAAAAACCACATTGACCGCTTATGATTTCAAGAACGGTAAATTAGTAAAACGCTGGGAACATATTTCCGATATTAAAGGTAAAGGTGCTTATGGGCAAGGAAATCACAATCTTTCCGTGGCTGATGTTGATAATGACGGATATGATGAAATTATCTATGGTTCATGTGCCATAGACCAAGACGGAACTATCCTCTACCGCACCGGGTTGGGACATGGAGATGCTATGCATGTTACAACATTAGATCCTGACCGTCCGGGTTATCAAGTATGGGAAGTACATGAAGAAAAGGAAGCTTGCCGAACTTACGGGTATGAAATGCACGACGCGCGAACTGGAGAAATTCTGTGGGGCGGTCCTACCAATGGCGATAACGGACGAGGATTAGCGGCAGACATTGATCCCAAGCACCGAGGTTTCGAAATGTGGAGTGCCGGAGTAAATGGTGTGTACAACTGTAAAGGAGAAAAAATTGCTGAACGAAAACCTGCAATCAGTTTCCGTGTTTACTGGGACGGTGACTTACAAGACGAAATTCTAAATGGTACAAATCTTTCAAAATGGAATGGCACAGAAGCACTAACTATCAACAAATTTCCTGGAGCAATGCACTGTAATGGAACTAAGCGCACTCCTAATCTAAGTGCTGATTTGTTTGGTGATTGGCGTGAAGAAATTATTTTCAGTGATACGGAAGATCCGAGTAAGCTCCGTATCTACACCACTACCATACCAACACAGAATCGTTTATACACTCTGATGCACGATCCTGTATATCGACTGGGCATTGCATGGCAAAATGTAGGTTACAACCAACCGCCACACTTAGGTTTCTACATTGGCGATGGAACAGAAGACATTCCATGGCCGCAACTGTATATGCCTCATGGGCAATACAGTAAAGAATAATAAAGATACTATAAGATTATCGGCATCTCCTGCCATGCGCCGTCATACATTTCCATTACGGTGTTATAACCGGCTTTCTTCAATGCCTGTAATGCTTCCGGACGGCCGCTATTAATCCGTTCCGGATAGTGAGAGTCACTATTTACTTGAACACGGATCCCCAAACTGTACAATAACGGGAAATAGCGTTCATTGGGATAGAAAGTACCCAGTTCATGATAAGACTTGGTATTGATTTCCACCTGATAACCACGCGCGGCAATGTCCTCAAAATACTCTTTTACAAGCATATCGTACCAAGGTTCATCCAGCAAACCGGGGCGATAACAAGACGCGTTATAATGCATCTTATCCGCATGCCCTACTATATCGAAACCTCCTAACTCCAACATACGCCTCAACCGTCCGTAGTACAAACGCACTACATGTTCCAAGTCACCACCAAACTGTTCATCCACTATTTGTTTGAAAATATCAGCCGGAACATCCACATCTACAACCTCCGATTTCTCATTGTACAACATATGTACGGAACCGATACGATAATCCAATGGCAACTCCCGGAAACGGAGAATAGACGGATTACTCTCTTCATTCAGGTAATCTATTTCCAAACCGAGATAAAGTTCTATCCTCCGAGCATATTTCTGTTTCATCCGATGAAATTCTGCCAGATAGTCGTTCATACGGTCCCACTCCATGGTCCATGCCGTAGAAAAAGGCAGTGGGGCATGGGATGAAAAGCCATACGAAGTAAATCCCTCGCTCAAGGCAAACCGTACAAAGTCTTCCATACCGGCACGTCCGTCACAATACAGACTGTGACTATGATAATTCGTCAGATTTTTACTCCTGCTCATCTGCTTATTCTTTAATTAAATTATTAAATAGGTGTTGAAAATTAGATTGTATCAGTAAAGCTGAGTTTATACCAGTAATAATCAGTTTATATCAGTAACGATGAAATAGCGTAACCTAAGGCTGAAAGTTTTTTTATCTTTAAGCCTGAAAGGCTCTTATCTTATAGCCCGGGGTAACACCCCGGGAATAAATGTTCCCGGCATTCTGCGCCCTGTAAGGGCAAAATATTTGCAGATTCATCTTTTGCCCTTACAGGGCGCAATGTTATTCATATTCGCATTCCCGGGGTGTTACCCCGGGCTATAAGATAAAAAGGCTTTCAGCCTTAGGTTACGCTATTTCATCGTTACTGATATAAACTGATTGTTACTGATATAAACTAAATTTCAATATTTACTTATGCATGTTTACTGATACATGTTTATTATACACGTTTACTTATTACACGTTTACTTATACATACTTACTTATTCCCTAACTTCAGTTAGACTCTATTTCGCTTAATTCCAGCCAGCGCATTGTCTTTTCATCAATCAAATCCGCCAATTCCGGCAAGCGTTTCGACTTCTCCGTCAATTCATCTACGGACAGCGCGCCGCTACACAGAGCTTCTTCAATGGATTGTTTCTCTGCTTCCAATGCCGCTATATCTTGTTCGAGTTGTTCAAATTCGCGCTTCTCCTTGAAAGACATACGGCGTTTTTCATTCAAACGCACTTTCGCCGTCTTCTCTTCTTGAGCTTTTGCCGCTTCTTTTTCCTTCTCTCGCTCCTGAGCGGCTTTCGCATCCTTCCAGTCGCGATACCGGGTGTAATTGCCGGGGAAATCGCGAATGTCTCCCTGACCGTTGAATACCAATAAATGGTCTACTACCTTATCCATAAAGTAGCGGTCGTGGCTCACCACAATGACGCATCCCTTGAAATTCCGCAAATATTCTTCCAATACATTCAATGTAACGATGTCAAGGTCATTGGTGGGCTCATCCAACACCAGGAAGTTAGGATTACGCATCAATACCGTACACAGATAAAGACGGCGACGTTCGCCACCGCTCAACTTATAGACATAGCTGTGCTGCGTTTCGGGTGTAAAGAGAAAATGTTGTAAGAACTGTGATGCCGTCAGACGCTTGCCGTTACCCAACTCTATCACTTCCGCAATGTCCTGCACTACATCTATGACTTTCATCTGTTCGTCAAATTGCAACCCGTCTTGAGAATAATAACCGAAACGAACGGTTTCGCCGATGTCCAACGTACCGCTATCCGCCTGTTCATGTCTCATCAGTATCTTGATGAAAGTGGATTTTCCCGTACCGTTATTTCCCACAATACCCATCTTCTCATAACGGGCAAAGATATAAGAGAAATCATCCAGTATCTTCAAATCACCGAATGACTTATAAAGATGGTCTGCCTCAAATATTTTACTGCCGATATAAGATGCTTTTACATCCAGCTTTACATTATCATTGTTGAAGCGTTGCTTGGCTACCTTCTCCAACTCATAAAAAGCGTCTTCCCGATAGCGCGCCTTATGACCTCTGGCTTGCGGCATACGTCGCATCCATTCGAGTTCCGTACGATACAGATTATTGGCGCGTTCTATCTCTACGGTTTTGGCTTCGATACGCTCTTCACGCTTTTCCAGGTAATAACTATAATTGCCCTTGTACTGATATATCCGACGGTTGTCTATTTCAATAATCTCCGAACAGACACGGTCGAGAAAGTACCGGTCGTGTGTCACCATCAACAGGGTAAGGTTGGTACGACGCAGATAGTCTTCCAGCCATTCGGTCATGTCAAGATCCAAGTGATTGGTGGGTTCATCCAATATCAAAAGATCGGGTTCGGTGATAAGTGTATTGGCAAGCGCTACGCGTTTCAATTGTCCGCCGGAAAGTGATTTCACCTGTTGATTGAAATCACGGATTTTGAGTTGGGAAAGGATCTGTTTGGCTTTTTGTTCATATTCCCAGGCTTTCTCATGATCCATACGCGCCAGAATCCCGTCCAAACCGGGATGTCCATCCGTCTCCATGCAACGTTCATATTCCTTAATCAATTCCACGGTACTGTTGCCATGATGAAAACAAGCTTCCAATACGGTCAGTTCTTCCGGATATTGAGGGTCTTGTTCCAGATAACCAACTCTTATATCGCGTCTGAAAGAGATTGTACCGCTGTCATAACCTTCTTTTCCGGAAAGGATATTAAGCAATGTAGACTTGCCGCTTCCATTCTTGGCAATAAGCCCTACACGCCGCCCTTCGGATAGACCAAAAGATATATTCTCGAATAGTACCAAGTCGCCAAATGATTTGGTTAAATTTTCTACTTGGAGAATTGAATTTACTGCTGCCAAAACTTATTAAATTAAGAATTGAGAATTAAAAATTGAGAATTGCCATACGGGACGGCAAGGGGTATCAAAATAAGGGCTGTTATGAAAGCTGGTTCTTATAAACCTCTGCAAGATTGCAGGTTTCTCCGGCTTTCACTTTGCTCCATACTAATTTCATCGGGTCTATCATAGTATTGCTTGCGATATTCATTAGAACAGGCGCTTCGCGATTACCGTCAATCAGCGTGTACCATTCCAAGCCGTCTACTTCATTGGCTAAAATAACGCAAAGTGTAATGCCGAGTGCAAGCCATGCCTCTTTCTTTTTGGCGCTGATACTGCCATTATCCATTATCTGCTGCATATTGGCTATATCTTCTTCCTGTCCTTGAAAGTCTTTCTTCAGCAATTCCTTCACTGTGGTACTTACCCACTCGTATGCCTCGTTTATCTGATAAATTTCAGAAAGGCGTACCGGGATTATTTCTGCCGGATATTTCTGATTGGCTCTGCGGACTTCCAATGAAGCTATGATATCTTCGGCCTCTACCACTGATTCGCCTTTGCGCACTGTAAACGAACATTCAAAAGCGACATCGTCTATTCCTGCAATCCAAAGATGGGAAGTATAATATGTACCCTCTTCTTCGAACATTTCCTTACTGTATGCGCAGTTTAAATGCCCTACCATTACAGATACAGCCGAAGTATTCTCTTTTAATTCCTGCTTAACGGCTTCTTGACCATACGTTGTGTCGCCCTTATAAGCAGATATACGGAAATTACCCGTCCACTCATTAGGATTATAAAACAGGAAAGAACCTTCCCCGTCTTCAAATTCGTTCCAGTCTGCCGGATAAACCATAGAGAACCATGCTCCCGGAGAAATGTATTTCTTACCTTGTTCCATATTTCATTGACTAAATGAGTTCTTTCTTGCAAAAGTAACATTACCGCTGTTGATATGCAAACAATCCAAACAAAAAACAGCCGATTCTCACGAACCGACTGTTCCAATCATCATCTATGAATGAAGACTGTTTAGGTCTCCAATATTTTAATATATCTTATAAATCTATTTTCGAGTGCAAAGATAATCAATGAAATAATATGCACATCAAGATTTTAAGATATTTAATTTAACATTCTATAAACTAACGAATTTATCGCTTACTTAATGTAACCATAATATTCATTATCTGTTGCGCAATCCCACCAAACCGGACACGACCAAATCGGGTCTGTCATAGCTTGCTTGTTGGATGCTTTCAACTGAGTTAAGTTATAGTTACTTTCGTGAGTACTCTGGCTGAAGCGACGGAACCAATAAGTAGGATCATCCTTAGAAGTACCTATAATCTTACTAACAGCGGAAAAATCATTTGGACGGTCATAATCTACATAGTCATAATCCAAACGGCGCATATCATTCCAGTTTTCAATATTGATACCCAATGCTATAATTTTTTGACGCATGATTTCGAATAAAGTCAGATTGGCTGCATTTTGGCATACGGCATTACTTGCCATATAAGAACTTTTGGCATTATCAGCCATAGGTTTCTGATCCTCGTTCTGCGTACCTTCAGCCTCCCATGATTTCAGTTTTTCCTGCATACGGTCAAAGTTTGCCTCTATACCTTTCTTATAAGCACTCAACGCTCCATCAGTATCTCCTTTACGGAAAAGAACTTCCGCTTTAATAAAGCACATTTCCGAATAAGTAAGGATATCCGTATCCGAATTAGGACGTGCATAGAATGTACCCGTACCACCTACATAATCATACTTCGCATCTGTATAGTAATACATATCCGTAGTATTCCGCCCGCTATTGGCCATACCATTGGAACGTAAGTTCACATAAATAGTATCACCCGCACGTTTATAGTCTGTAGTATTACAGTAAGCAGAGCCTTTCTGATATAGAATAGTCACTTTGTCTCCATCAACCGTAGTTTGATGTATGGCTTGGGCATTGGCAATAAACTCCGTCTTTACTGTATTATCTGCCTTGGACAAATCATAAGTTATCACAAAACCTCCTTTATCCTTATTATAGCCGGTTTCTCCACCGGTTACAAATAAAGCGGCTACCGGTCCACCTTCTGCACGAGTAGTGGAATGTATTACATCTACTCCGGCATCATAAACCCAATCATAGTCTCGGATTTTACCATCGCTATTCAATTTTACATTTGTCATCATGGCAGGAACCAGCTTTGACAAACGGGGATCTTCTATTCCCGAACCACCTGTAAATTCATTGGTCAGCAGATTAACATACCAACGCGTCAGGCGTTGCGTTCCTCCATATCCGGTACAGTCCCAAACAACGGAAGCCTGATAAGGATCGCTTACTGTGAAATTGACTTCATCTCCCTCTACGTTATAATGTTTCATAATAGTATTATCATCATTCGATTGAGGCGCGGAATTCAATGCTGTCAAAATAGCCTCCGGATCATACAAATCCGCTTTCTTTGACAATTTCAATAAATAGCGGGCTTTCAGACCATAACATAATTTCAACCATTTGGAAACTTCTCCTCCATTCCACAAATCACCGGCACTCAATGCTGAGGCAATGGGATTCTGTTGTTTGCCAAAGTTCTCAATAGCTTTATCCAAATAGCCCATACAAAGTTCATACATGGCCTTACCATCGTCATAAGCCGGGTCTGTCTTACCGATGAATGCCTCTTGAACAGGTAATTCGCCATGTAAATCGAGCATCATCATGAATCCCATTGCCTTAATGCAATATGCCGCACCTTCATAATGATAAGCTCCCTCTGCTTCCGCCTTATCAATCAATGCCTCAATATTCACACCCGCACCCAGATAGAAATTCTGGTAGATGGTAGTACATGAGCTTTGGGCCGGATTCCATGATGACAGCAGACTGTTGGCAGCCGTACCACCCGTCTGTGTCATAATACCGGCAATCGTATTGGTACGCATGCTGGCCGTACCCCACGCATAAGCGTAATAGTTTTGTATCCACGGCAAACGAAGCTGCGGTGATACGGTTTCGGACACCGGATTATCCGGATCTGTATTCACATCCAAGTAGTCCTCACAAGAAGACATTCCGAACACAAGCGCCAAGCCAAGTGCAATATGTATTAGTTTCTTCATACTCTTATCTTTTTAAATCCGTTATTAGAATGTAAGATTAATGCCAAACGACATGCCGGCTGTAGCCGGAACACCGCAATAGTCAATACCTGCAGAGCCGGAACCACCTGTACCGGAACCGGAAACGCATGTTTCGGGGTCCATACCTTTATAGTTTGTCCAGACAAACAGGTTGGTTCCTGTAATCGTGGCAGTCAGTCCCTTGATTATATTTTGTTTCTTCAACAGATCCTTGAAATCGTAGGACAAAGAAATAGAACGCAAACGCAACCAATTGGTATCGGTAATAAAGTTGTAAGCATTCTTTGCGTAGTTCTTATAATATTCCTGAATCATATACTTACCGGAACGGGTAGAATTACCAACCTGATAAGTTTCATTGGCATTATAAGTAATAGTTTTGGTTTCATAAGCAGGTTTCGCCGTAGTACCTGTATTGACAACGCCTGTAAACGATACGGACTCTCTGTTTATTGTCTTCGTACTCAGTCCTTTCGTTACGAGGTAGTATTCGGTACCGTTATAGATATCGCCACCCAAACGTATATCGAACAAGAAGGAAAGATTGAAATTCTTATAACTGAAACTGTTGTTAAAACCACCTATCAGCTTCGGCTCACGGTTACCCACAATATTGGTTTCAACTTGCGTATCTTTATATAAACCGGTAGAGGCATCGATTACATTATACATCTTACCGTCAGGTCCTTGAGCCGTTTCGTACTTATTACCCGTCAATCCTAAGAAATAACCGCCATTCGGTATTGAACCGGCTTTAGCCGCACCAATCTGCGCATCTGTCACATAGAAAATATCTACGCCGTCGATAAAGTCACCCAGACGTCCGCGATTACCGGAAAGATTTAATGTTGTTTCCCATTGGAAATCTCTTGTTACAATAGGCTTACCCGTAATCGAGAGTTCCATACCCTTGTTCTCTACCGAACCGCCATTCAGTGTAAGGAAGATATATCCGGTAGACTGTGCTAAACGCGGTGCACAGATTTGGTCTTTCGTCTTGCTTTGATAGTAGGTATAATCAAATCCTAAACGTCCGTTAAAGAAACGCATTTCCAAACCTAATTCATAAGAATCCTGTATCTCGGGCTTCAAACCGACACTACCGCCTGTCCAACTATTACCCATACCGTACTTGCCGCCATTCAGTGTAGCCACAGGCCACATATAATAACCTAAAGAATACGCGTCGGCATCCTTACCGACCCGTGCCCAGGATGCGCGAATCTTACCGAATGAAAGTACATTATTCTTCGGCAACAACTCGGTAAATACGAATGAGCCGCTTACAGACGGATAAAAATAAGAACGATTATTTACCGGCAATGTAGAAGACCAATCATTACGTCCGGTCACCGTCAAATAAACAAGGTTCTTGTAAGAGGCACGGAATTCTCCATAAAGACCTACCATACGTTTACGTACCGTACTCTCCTTGAAATACTGATTGGCTTTAATGATATTATTGAAGCTGTAAAGTCCTTCCGTTACAAAGTTATATCCCCAACGGGTATTATTCGTGGTCTTTGTAGCTTCCGTGGTGGTACCTACCAAAAGATTCAAGTCGAAATCCCCGAAAGTCTTATGGAAGTTAGACATTACGTTCGTTGTTATATATTGATAGTTCACATCACCCTTAGACATATAACCGTTCTGATATATCTGCTTAACCGCACCGCCTGCGCGACGAAGCGTATTGGAACTGGTAGTATATTTATCAATACCTGCGCGTGCCGACACATCCCACCAGTCTGTCAGTTTCAAACTTGCGTTAAGAGCACCTGTAAAACGGGATGTTTCGTCTGTCAAAGTATTCTTATTCAGAATCCAATACGGGTTTTCTATATCATCTTCCAAATCTTGCAAGCCTTCCAATATACGGTATTTGCTACCATCATCATTCAGATAACGGCTCATTTGGTCATCGATAGGCCATCCGTAAACAGCGGTCATCGCGCCGTTACCTCCTTGTCCGTACAAGCCTGCGCTGGTCAACGTTTTATCGGTACTTGCCTGTGAATAAGAAACGTTGGCTCCTACTGTCAAAATACCGTATTTTTGTTCGCCATTAAAACGGAAAGTCGTCTTGTCATAACCTGTTGTAGGAATAATACCGGACTGATGATAATTGGAACCGGACAAATAGAAAGAACCGTTTTTGCTACCGCCGGATACACTGACACTGTTATCCCAAACACTGCTTCCCTGGAAGAAGTCACCTATATTATCATAAGCGGTTCCATCGATTCTGTCTCCCCAGGAATCCATTGTCTTATCAATAAAGGAACCGGAAGTATTATATTCTCCACGGCCATACAGATTCTGAACTTCCGGTAATTTATTAGCCCATGAATAGGTATATTTACTGCTTACATTTACTCTTACAGCACCTTCTTCTCCTTTTTTGGTAGTAATGATAATAACACCGTTAGCGGCACGGGAGCCGTACAATGCGGCAGCCGCAGCACCTTTCAATACAGACATGCTTTCGATATCTTCAGGGTTAATATCCATTACACGGTTACTGAAAGTCGTCGCCGTTTTCGTCATACCATCAGTACCGGAATTACCGGTATTAACCGTAGAGTTATCATAGATAATACCGTCTACAACAAACAAAGGTTGATTGTCACGAGATTCACTGGCAGAATTACCACCACGAATTACGATATTGGAACCGGCACCGGCGGCACCACCGGCCTGCGTAATATTTACACCGGGAATTTTACCGGCCAAAGAGTTTACCACATTCGTTTGTTTATTCTTCATCAACTCTTTGGAGTTAATATCTGAAACCGAATAACCTAAGGCTTTTTTCTCTTTTTTAATACCCATCGCCGTTACAACAACCTCACTCAATGACTGGGTGTCATCTTTCAGGGTAATGGTATAGTCGCTTGCCGCTCCTACTTTCACTTCTTCCGTAGCATATCCGACAAATGAGACTACCAATGTGCTACCCACTGGAGCTTCTACCGAGAATTTTCCATTGATGTCAGTAACAGTACCCGTACCGGAACCTTTCACCAATACACTGGCTCCAATAATCGGTTCACCTGCAACATCCACTACTTTACCTGTGATTGTTTTAGCTTGCTGAGTACTCTGGGAACTTTTTTACTCTATGTAATTAAGTTCTGTCTCATTTTTGATATATTTTCCTTTTCTATATTTTATTATTTTAAATATTTGTTTTTAATAGTTAATGCTATTACTGTCCTTCTAATAAAATCCTGCTTTTTGAAAATGCTATAAAATTATTAATCGCATGGTAATAAAGGAGTATTCACCTGTCGTGTATAATGCTTTTTTGATAGGGATTAATGAACTTTGTTATTTTGTATTTGGTAATATTACAAAATCATAAAAGCAAATATATTAATATTTATTTAATATATTTTAAACTGGCTACTATTTGATTTGCTGAATTAATTTATAAATTTGCAAACAAATCCAAATAAATAGAGCTTATGAAAAGAAATTATTGCTTATCATTAGTGTTGCTTGCATTGTTTGGGGTGTCTGTGCCATATTCAGCTGTTGCCGCTGATAATGTGCTAAGTTCCCAGAGTACTTATAACCTTACAATTAACTTTATTTTAGTTATTTCCCTATTGGCTGTATCCGTCTTCTTACATCCTTGGATATTTCCAGAAACATATAATTCAATCTGCCTGAATGAATCCCCTTTTCATTCTCTTGATATTTCCGACTTGCATATTCCTTAGATTTATCAAAAGTTATACGGGACATTTGATTCTGTGTTTTCCCCACCATAGTAGAATCCAACTGTTCATCAGGAAAGAAATCATCCAAATCGACATCTCCAATCATAGTAGTCTCAAGAAATTTCATATCCTTATGATTCGCGTCAGTATAATAACCTACAAACATATGTCCGGGCGTACGTACCAGTATCGGCTCGATATTGATGGCACGGAGCAAAGAAGCAAACAAAACACTGCCGTCTACACAGTTAATCTGCGATGACTCCAAAGCATCATCAAACGTCCGGACTCGTTGCGAGAATACCACATTACTGGATAAACTCGTATTAGAAACAGAGCTATACCGGAAATTACGTTTCTGTAAAACATTCCACAATGCATAAACCTGATTATCGACAGCTTCAGGACTACCTTGATAACCAAGAAAACGGTTCACAATACGAGTATTCAATGCTTCACGCAATAGCTGGTCTATCATAGGGTTTTCTTCATTTACATACGCCGCAAAGAAAATGCCGGTATCATGAAATCTTGTACCTCCTGTAACATATCCCAATAAACACTCATTGATACTGCGCACCGAAAAAGTACGCACCCGTTGCCCCAGCTCTTTCCCGTTCATTTCTACCGTAATGGCAACACTAATCGGCTCCGCTTGATTATTATTCTTCAAAGCTTCATAATTCCAAATAACATCGGGATAGATTGCATATTCAGTACGCGGTTTTGCCAATACAAATTCTGAAACAGAACGAGAGAAGAAAGGGGTCTCCGCAACTTCTATCCTCACCCGGCTATAAGCCTTTGTAGAGCGGACTTTCACTGCAATACAAGATTTTGGGTTCCCTACAAACATAGAGTCAGCCGGTACAATCACTTGAGCGTCTGTTGTTGCGACAGACAAAATACTGGAAGGAAAAATATTACCGCCCAATTCATCCGTTATCTCAAAACCGGAACGGAAAGGAACGACGTTCAACCAAACCGAACCAATGATTACAACAGCCAATACAGCCACTATCAATGACATACGCCACTTAGATTGCCCCCACCTTGTTATATTCATTAATTCTTTCATATAGTCACCCTTCTTAAAACAACACAAAGATAATATTTAATTAACTGAAATAGAGATTTTGTAATCACAATGTAATACTTGTTTCATTCCATCGTAACAAAAACGCCGCAATTTTGTCGAAGAAAAGAAATAAAGTTTAACTTTGTAATAAAGAGACGCTATACGTCTCTCTTTACATTAATCAGAAGTACAATGAACGAATACCGGATTTTAGTAGTAGACGACGAAGAAGATTTATGCGAAATCTTAAAGTTCAACCTTGAGAACGAAGGCTACGAAGTAGATACCGCAAATTCTGCAGAAGAAGCCTTAAAAATGGATATCAGTACTTACAACTTGTTATTATTGGATGTGATGATGGGAGAAATCTCCGGATTCAAAATGGCAAGTATGCTAAAAAAGGAAAAGAAAACAGCCAAAGTCCCTATCATTTTCATTACTGCCAAAGATACGGAAAACGATACGGTAACCGGATTTAATTTAGGCGCGGATGACTATATCTCCAAACCATTCTCTTTACGAGAAGTAGCAGCACGCGTCAAAGCCGTGTTACGTCGTACACAGCAAGCTGAAACCGAACGCGCGCCGGAACAAATCGTCTACAAATCATTAGTGCTCGATATCATAAAAAAGAGAGTAAGCATAGATGGAGAGGAAGCGCCTCTTACCAAGAAAGAGTTTGAAATACTGCTCTTGCTACTGCAAAACAAGGGACGTGTATTTTCCCGTGAAGACATATTAAGCCGCATCTGGAGTGACGAAGTATATGTGCTGGACCGCACCATAGACGTAAACATCACCCGCCTGCGCAAAAAAATAGGAATATATGGCAAATGCATTGTAACTCGTTTAGGATATGGTTATTGCTTCGAAGCCGAATAATGACAGGCATTTTTTGTCATTCAGCCGGAAGTTATTCCTTTCGGTAATCTCATTGTTTCTTGTTTTTGCAACCTGTTTTATTGCTTATCAATATCAACGGGAGAAAGAGTATAAAGTCGAGCTACTTGACACGCAACTCCAAGACTATAACGAACGCCTGCAACAAGAGCTGCGAAATATTCCGGACAGTTTATGGACATCTGCCTTAAACCGGTACATAGCCAAAGGTCCACACAAAGACCTTCGTGTTACTATCGTAAATCTGCAAGGTCACGTGCTTTATGACAGTTGCGATGAAACTTCCCAAGAAGTATTCAGCAATCACATCAATCGTCAGGAAGTCCAAGAAGCATTAAAAGACGGTAAAGGATATGATTTAAGACGTACTTCCGAAACTACAGGTATACCTTATTTCTATTCGGCAACTCTCTATCCCGATTATATCATCCGCTCGGCATTGCCCTATAATGTAAACCTTATAAACAGCCTGGCAGCCGACCCGCATTACCTTTGGTTTACAGCCATCGTAACCTTATTGCTGATATTCGTCTTCTACAAGTTTACATCCAAACTGGGTACCGCAATCAATCACCTGCGCGAATTTGCCAAGCGCGCCGACAAGAACGAACCGGTGGAAACCGATATACAATCCGCCTTTCCGCACAATGAGCTTGGCGAGATTTCCCAGCACATCATACAGATATACAGACGCTTGCGTGAAACTAAAGAAGCGCTGTACATTGAACGCGAAAAGCTTATCACCCATCTGCAAACCGCCCGTGAAGGATTGGGAGTGTTCACCAAAGACAAGAAGGAAATTCTTGTCAATAACCTTTTCACCCAATACGGCAACCTCATTTCCGACTCTAACTTGCAGACCACAGAAGAGATATTCTCCATCTGTGAGTTCCAGAAGATCACCGACTTCATCAGCAAAGCGCAAAAACGGCCTTCGGATAAAGAAGAAAAACGGCTATCCATCAATATTAATAAAAACGGACGCATATTCATTGTAGAATGTATCATCTTCCAAGACTTGAGTTTTGAAATCTCCATCAACGACATCACTCTGGAAGAAGAACAGATACGCCTGAAACGGCAGCTCACGCAGAACATCGCCCACGAGCTGAAAACTCCCGTAAGCAGCATCCAGGGGTATCTGGAAACCATCGTCAACAACGAGAACATCTCGCATGAAAAGATGCAGACCTTCCTCGAACGCTGCTATGCCCAAAGCAATCGCCTCAGCCGCCTGTTGCGGGATATCTCCGTACTGACACGTATGGATGAAGCCGCCAATATGATTGATATGGAAAAGGTAGACATCAGCATGCTTGTCACCAATATAGTCAATGAAGTATCATTGGAACTGGAAGAAAAACGTATTACGGTAGTCAACAGCTTACAACCCAAAATACAGTTAAAAGGCAACTACTCACTACTATACTCCATATTCCGCAATCTGATGGATAATGCCATAGCCTATGCCGGCACCGATATTCACATCAACATCAATTGTTTCCGTGAAGATGAGAACTTCTATTATTTCAGTTTTGCGGATACAGGAATAGGAGTTTCACCGGAGCATCTGAATCGTTTGTTCGAACGCTTTTATCGCGTAGATAAAGGACGTTCGCGAAAATTAGGCGGTACGGGCTTAGGACTTGCCATCGTAAAAAATGCCGTCATCATTCATGGCGGAACAATTTCCGCCAAAAATAATCAAGGTGGCGGACTGGAGTTTGTATTTACATTGGCAAAGGAGAAATAAATTCTCTTATTCGGTTTTGTTTGTTACTTTTTTCATTATCTTTGCAATGCATTGGTTTGCCCTTTTTTTTTCAAAGGGGGCAATTAAAAGGGAATCAGGTGTAAGTCCTGAACAGTCCCGCTGCTGTAAGTTTCACATAATGTTGCAGACAATAAATTCTCTCTCCATGCCACTGGATATGTTGTCCGGGAAGGCTGTCTGCAACAGAAACAAGTCAGAAGACCTGCCATGCGTTATCTTATCATTGCTTTCGAGGAAAAAGCGTTGAGTCTAATG
>UMEL01014099.1_pt1 | contig 64969 bp, 53 predicted proteins | sample 1964741 | NCBI WGS metagenome assembly UMEL01 (sample SAMEA4836019, study PRJEB28245) | human gut metagenome | biome: gut microbiome; material: fecal sample | place: Denmark | collected 2008
GAAGATCCTGGATCAGGTGAGAGCCAACAACTTTAAAGATGTGATCACCTGCTGCAAGGGACTGGATCAGGAATTGGTAAAGGGCGCTGTAGCCGGACCAAAGTTTAAGGAACTGTTCTTTGCAAATTGCAAGGATGAGGCGATCAAGGCTTACGTAGAAACACTTCTGTAAGTATAAAAACTGAGAAAAATAAAATATGAGAAAACGGTTATTTCCAGTGCAGTCATCTGCCGTGGAAATAACCGTTTTTTTATAGTCGGTACGTTTATTTTTGCAAGTCTGAATGGCTTTGGAAATTGCTCCTTAACACTATTTCCGGTTCCATGACCAGACAGCTGCTGCGGGGATAATCCTTTTTTAGCAGATAATCAAACAGGGTCTTTACGGCAAGAGCGCTTTGCTTGGAGATTTTTTTGTCGATCACTCCACGCAGGATGCCATCGGACAGCGCCTGACGGCTTTCTGTGAAAAGATCATTGCCTATGACCTGGATACGGTCCTGGATTCCTAACTGTCGGATGCATTGGGAAATATGGTAGGTAAAACGGGCACTGCAGGTATAAATGGCATAGGTATCCGGATGGACCGTCAGATACTGCCGGATCTCTTTGCTGACAGCAAGGGGATCAGAACCCTGGAACGGGACTGTTTCAATAGATGGCGCATAGGTATGCAGGTAAGCTGAAAATGCCTGCATATTAAGGCGCTGATCCTCCATGCCAAGGCAGCCATAGTCTCCGGCCATAAGGATCTTTGCCGGATAGCCGGATGGAAGAAAAGCAGTGAGAAGCTCTGCAGCAAGATAGCCCACAGCTGTATCATTTGCTTTGATGCAGCAAAGACGAAAATCTGTATGAAGATCAGCGCCAATAAGCACCACCGGGATCTGCTTTTTGGCAAATTTTTCCAGGAAATAAGAAGAGCGGTCATGGTCCATGGCAATGGTGATCAATCCCTGGAGATCATCAGAGTCCTGGTTGAATATTTTTTCCAGGACCAGTCCGTTGCCGTCACGGGTAAGCGGATAGGCATATTCTGAAACTGTGATAGGAAATTCACTTACGGTATCCAGATAATTTCGGATGCCGTCCCAGAGAGCACCATAGTAAAAACGGTTATCCCCATCTGTATTTGGCAGAACAACTGCAATGTGAAATTTTTTCTTTGAGAGAGAGGATGCCATATAGTTAACTTTGTATCCCATCTGCGCAGCAACTTTCATGATTTCTGCGCGTCGTTTTTCGCTGACGCCTTCTTTACCGTTAAGCGCTTTGTGAACTGTGGTGATTGTTACTCCCAATTTTTCTGCAACATCTTTTAATGTCACTGACATAGTCTATATCCGCCTCTCTGTGAGTTTTTCTGAAATAAGTATATCGACTTTAAGAAGATTAAACAATAGTTTTCTGGGGATAGAACTTTATTTGGTGAGACTGTTCTGCCGGAAATTGCAGCAGATTGTGTGCTTTTTTATGAAAGTTATCAAAAAATACTAGCGTTTTTCTGACTGCCATGTTATAATGCTAACTTGAAGTGTAGCGCCCTCATGGATATGGGCGAATCACATATATTTTCAAGGAGGAACCCGTAGAAATGAGTGTACAGGTAGAAAAATTAGAGAAAAACATGGCAAAACTGACTGTAGAAGTCAGCGCTGAGGATTTTAAGGCTGCGATCAAGAAAGCGTTCAACAAGAACAAGAACCGCTTTGCGATCCCAGGTTTCCGTAAAGGAAAAGCTCCTCAGGCTATGATCGAAAAGATGTATGGCGAAGGCGTATTCTATGAGGATGCAGCTGATGAAGCAATCAACGCTTCCTACGCTGAGGCTATGAAGGAAAGCGGACTGGATATCGTTTCCAGACCAGAAGTTACCATCGAGAAGATCGGCAAAGATGAGCCATTCGTATACAGCGCATTAGTAGCAGTTAAGCCAGAAGTTACTTTAGGCCAGTACAAGGGCGTAGAAGTAGAGAAGGCTGACGCTTCTGTAAGTGCAGAGGACGTTGAGGCTGAATTAAAGAAGGTTCAGGAGCAGAACGCAAGACTGCTTACTGTTGAAGACCGTGGAGTAGAAGACGGTGACCAGACCGTGATCGACTTCGAGGGATTTGTAGACGGCAAGGGCTTTGAAGGCGGAAAGGCTGAGGACTATCCATTAACCATCGGTTCCCATTCCTTTATCGATACCTTCGAGGAGCAGCTGATCGGCAAGAAGATCGGTGAAGAGTGCGAAGTAAACGTAACCTTCCCAACCGAGTACCATGCAGCAGATCTGGCTGGAAAGCCAGCTACCTTCAAGGTAACTGTTAAGGAAATCAAGGTAAAAGAACTTCCAGAGTTAAATGATGAGTTCGCATCTGAAGTTTCTGAATTCGATACTTTAGACGAGTACAAGAAGGACGTTGAGAAGAAGTTAGCTGAGAAGAAAGAGATCGAAGCAAACTCCAAGAACGAAGACGCTGTAGTTGCTAAGGTAGTTGAGAACGCAACCATGGAGATCCCGGACAAGATGATCGACGCTCAGGCTGAGAACATGGTTCAGGATATGGCTCGCCGTATGCAGAGCCAGGGACTGTCTCTGGATATGTACTTAAAGTACACCGGCATGACTGTAGAGCAGATGAAGGAACAGGCTCGTCCGGATGCTGAGAAGAGAATTCGCACCAGACTGGTTCTGGAAGCAGTTGCTAAGGCTGAGAACATCCAGATCTCTGACGAGAAGGTTGACGAAGAAGTAGCTAAGATGGCAGAAGCTTACAAGATGGAAGTTGAGAAGTTAAAGAGCTACATGAGCGAAAGCGATGTTAAGCAGATGAAGGAAGACTTAGCTGTACAGCAGGCAGTTGATCTGTTAGTAGCAGAAGCTAAGCTGGCTTAATTATTAAAAGTTGTACACAAGAGACCGGGGGGATTCTCTGCTGAGAGTCTCCTTGGTTTTGTATATTAAACGTATATCTGGGAAAAATTCCCGCTATGGGGTGGAAAACAGATATAAAGATCATAACGGAGGATGGTTATATGAGTTTAGTACCTTATGTCATTGAGCAGACAAGCCGTGGCGAGCGCTCTTATGATATTTATTCCAGACTTCTTAAGGAAAGAATTATTTTTCTGGGAGAAGAGGTTAATGACACTTCCGCAAGCATTATCGTAGCACAGCTGCTGTTCCTGGAAGCAGAGGATCCTTCTAAGGATATCCATCTGTATATCAACAGCCCAGGCGGTTCTGTATCTGCTGGTTTTGCTATTTACGATACAATGAACTACATCAAGTGCGATGTGTCCACTATCTGTATCGGTATGGCAGCAAGTATGGGCGCTTTCCTGCTTTCCGGAGGAACAAAGGGAAAACGTTTTGCACTGCCTAACTCTGAGATCATGATCCATCAGCCATCTGGCGGCGCCAGAGGACAGGCAACAGAGATCCAGATCGTTGCAGAGAACATTTTAAAGACCAAGAAGAAATTAAATGAGATCCTGGCTGCCAATACTGGAAGAAGTTATGAGGAGATCGCCCGTGATACTGAGCGTGACAACTACATGACTGCACAGGAAGCAAAAGAGTATGGTCTGATCGATGAGATCCTTGCACATCATTAATAGTGTTAATGAAAGGTTAGGTACAATATAGTATGCCAATTAGACCAGATGATACGATCCGCTGCTCCTTCTGCGGAAGGACACAGGATCAGGTTAGAAAAATGATCGCCGGTTCAGGCAATCATAATGTATTTATCTGCGATGAATGCATTGAATTATGCTCAGAGATCTTAGAGGAAGAGTTGGGAAAACAGGAAGAGGAAGATGTAGAAGAGGAAGCACCTCTTTTTAACGATATCCACCTGTTAAAACCAAAGGAGATCAAGGCATTTCTGGACGAGTATGTAATTGGACAGGATGATGCAAAAAAAGTACTTTCTGTAGCTGTATACAACCACTATAAGAGAGTTACTTCCTGCCAGCATATGGATGTAGATGTACAGAAAAGCAATATCTTAATGATCGGACCTACCGGTTCCGGTAAGACCTACCTGGCACAGACGATGGCAAAGATCTTAAACGTTCCTTTTGCCATTGCAGATGCAACCTCTCTTACAGAGGCAGGCTATGTAGGCGAAGATGTGGAAAATATCCTGTTAAAGCTGATCCAGGCTGCAGATTATGATATTGAACGTGCTGAGTACGGCATTATCTACATTGATGAGATCGATAAGATCACCAAGAAATCAGAAAATGTTTCTATCACAAGAGATGTATCTGGTGAAGGTGTGCAGCAGGCCCTTCTTAAGATCTTAGAGGGAACCGTTGCCAGCGTTCCGCCTCAGGGGGGAAGGAAGCATCCTCATCAGGAACTGATCCAGATCGATACAACCAATATCCTGTTTATCTGCGGCGGTGCTTTTGACGGACTGGAAAAGATCGTAGAGCAGCGTATGAGCGCAGGTTCCATTGGATTTAACGCAGAAGTGGTAAATCGCAATGAGATGGATATTGATGAACTTTTACGGCAGGTAGAGCCGAGAGATCTTACCAAATTTGGTCTGATCCCTGAGTTTATCGGCCGTGTTCCGGTCATGGTTTCCTTAGAGCAGCTTACAAAGGAAGCAATGGTAAGAATTCTTTCTGAACCGAAGAATGCCCTTACCAAGCAGTACAAGAAGCTGTTTGAGCTGGATGATGTAAAACTTGAGTTTACACCGGAGGCTCTGGAAGAAGTGGCAAATCTGGCAGTAAAGAGAAAGATCGGTGCCAGAGGACTGCGTTCCATCCTGGAAAATGCTATGATGGATCTGATGTATGAGATCCCGTCTGATGATACAGTAGGTATCTGTACCATTACAAAAGATGTGATCGATAAGACAGGTGAGCCGGAACTGGTATATCGTGATGCAGCTCCGACAACTGCCCGTAAATCTGTTGCAGACAGACTGCGTGGCGGAAAAAAAGGAGAGATCGCCTGATAGATTTCGAGAGAAGATTAGGGGGCTGTCGTAAAGTAGTCTTATTTTGCGGCATGCCCTCTTTTTGATAGATTGAAAGGTGCATAAGATAGAATGGAAGAACAAGTAATAGTAATGCCCACTGTGGCCCTGCGGGGAATGACCATCCTGCCGGGTATGGTGCAGCATTTTGATGTAAGCAGACCGAAATCCATAGCAGCGGTTGAAAAGGCAATGTTAGGGGATCAGAAGCTGTTTTTAGTCAGCCAGAAGCGTCCGGAGATACCGGATCCGGAACTTTCGGATCTGTATCAGATCGGTACCGTTTCTGTAGTAAAACAGCTGGTAAAGCTTCCCTCTAAAAACGTCCGCGTTCTGGTGGAAGGTCTGGAAAAAGCGGAACTTCTCTGCTTTGATACGGAAGAACCTTATCTTATGGGTGAGATCAGCCTCATGGGGGAAGAGGAAGAAGATACAGAACCTCTTGCCGGAGAGGCAATGCTCCGTATTTTAAAGGATAAACTGGAAGAATATGGAACTGTCAATCAGAGAGTGGCAAAGGAAACACTTCCGGCGCTGCTGCTGATCGGTGATCTGAAGGAGATGTTAAAGCAGATTCCTATCCAGATGCCATGGGATTATACCGTATGCCAGGCGATCTTAGAGTGTTCCAGCATATCTGCAAAATATGAGGCTGTCCTTCAGACCCTTATGACAGAAATGGAAGTTTACCGTATAAAAAAGGAATTCCAGGAGAAAGTAAAAGCAGATATTGACCAGAACCAGAAAGAGTATATCCTCAGAGAACAGATGAAGATCATCCGTCAGGAGTTAGGGGAGGATAATCCTTTATCTGATGCAGATGAGTATCAGAAGAAAACAGAAAGCTTAAAAGCAGACAAAGAAGTAAAGGAAAAGCTGTTAAAAGAGATCGGCCGTTTCCGTACCATGCCTGCCGGAAGCCAAGAAGCCAATGTGCTGCGGACCTACATAGAGACTCTTTTAGAACTGCCGTGGAAGAAAACTTCCAAAGATAACGAAGATATCCGCCATGCAGAAAAGATCTTAAATGAGGATCATTATGGTCTGGAAAAGGTAAAAGAGCGTATTTTAGAGTATCTGGCTGTGCGTTCTCTTACCAAGAAGGGTACAAGCCCGATCATCTGTTTAGTAGGTCCGCCAGGAACCGGTAAGACCTCCATTGCAAGATCTGTTGCAAAAGCATTAAATAAAAAATATGTGCGCATCAGCCTTGGCGGTGTAAGAGATGAGGCAGAGATCCGTGGACACAGAAAGACTTATGTAGGGGCAATGCCGGGACGTCTGGTAGAAGGACTGCGCCAGGCAGGAGTTGCCAATCCGCTGATGCTTTTAGATGAGATCGATAAGGTAAGCAGTGACTACAAGGGAGATACTTCCTCTGCTTTGCTGGAAGTATTAGACGGGGAGCAGAATGTAAAATTCCGCGATCACTATGTAGAAGTTCCTGTGGATCTTTCTCAGGTGCTGTTTATTGCCACTGCCAATACCACCCAGACCATACCGGGACCATTACTTGACCGTATGGAACTGATCGAGGTAAACAGTTATACAGAAAATGAAAAATTCCACATTGCAAAGGACTATCTGGTAGGAAAACAGATCGAGCGGAATGGCCTTACACCACAGCAGATCGTATTTTCCGATAAGTGTCTGGAAAAGATCATCCACAATTACACCAGAGAAGCCGGTGTGCGAAACTTAGAGCGCCGGATCGGGGATGTGTGCCGCAAGGCAGCCAGAAAATATCTGGAAAAGAAGCAGGGACCGATCCGTGTAAATGAAGGAAATCTGGAAAAGTATCTTGGAAAAGAGAGAGTTTCTTTTGAAGATGCCAATGAAAAAGATGAAGTAGGTATTGTAAGAGGTCTGGCATGGACCAGCGTAGGCGGCGATACCTTACAGATCGAAGTAAACGTGATGCCTGGAAAAGGAAATCTCCTTATGACTGGCCAGATGGGTGATGTAATGAAGGAGTCAGCACAGATTGCTCTGACCTATGTGCGCTCGATCTGTCCGGATTACCAGGTGGCAGATGATTACTTTGAAAAGCATGATCTGCATCTGCATATCCCGGAGGGCGCAGTTCCAAAGGATGGCCCGTCTGCAGGTATTACCATGGCAACAGCTATGCTTTCTGCTGTAACAGGACGGAAAGTTCTGGCAAAAGTGGCTATGACCGGTGAGATCACCTTAAGAGGAAGAGTGCTTCCAATCGGCGGCCTGAAGGAGAAGATCCTGGCAGCCAAGATGGCCCACATTAAAAAAGTCCTGGTTCCGGATAAGAACCGGCCGGATATGGCAGAATTATCAAAAGAGATCACCAGAGGTTTGGAGATCGTTTATGTTAAAAATATGGATGAAGTAATAAAGGAGGCATTTGTATGATCATCAGAGATGTAAATCTGGAAACAGTCTGCGGTGTTACCAGCAAACTTCCGGACAACACACTGCCGGAGTTCGCTTTTGCAGGAAAGTCAAATGTAGGAAAATCCTCATTGATCAATGCACTGATGAACCGGAAAGCCTACGCAAGAACTTCTTCCCAGCCTGGAAAGACCCAGACCATTAACTTTTACAATATCAATAAAGAGTTGTACTACGTGGATCTTCCTGGATATGGTTATGCCAAGGTTTCACTGGAAGCCAAGGAAAAATGGGGCAAGATGATCGAGCGTTATCTTAGAAACTCCGCCATGTTAAAACTGGTCTTTCTTCTGATCGATATCCGTCATGAACCATCTGCCAACGACAAGATGATGTATGACTGGATCATCTATAACGGCTATCATCCGGTGATCATTGCTACCAAATTAGACAAGATCAACCGCAGCCAGATCCAGAAAAATGTAAAGATCGTCCGTCAGGGTCTTGGAATGGAAAAAGATGGGATCATTATCCCGTTTTCTGCTGAAACAAAGCAGGGAAGAGATGAGATCTGGAGGCTGATCGAAGATACCATGGCAGATGTAAATGAAAATACAGCTGCAGAGGCAGAAGAGAAAACAGAAGAATAATTAAGGGAACATATATAAAAAATGTGCTCTGACACAAAAACACGACCGGGAGAAAAACTCTCAGGTCGTGTTTTTTGATGATTTATTACGATTGACTGCCAGTATATCGCAGGTGCGGCGGTCATGGATGATCACAGTGTTTCTCAAAATTTAAGACAGCAGGGTATGCATCACATGAGAATAAATCTCCTGGCTTTTACGTCTCCAGGCGCCGCATACAGCTTCCGCCTGCTCTTTGTCAGGAACAGAAAGGTCCAGCCCGATCAGGACTGCCTTATTTTCACGTACTTCACAGTGGACGATGTAGTCCTGGTTGGTACCTTTGTAAAAGTCGGCGGTGGTACCTACCTCTTCACGCAGGCGGAATTTATTTTCCTTTAAATATTCATCCATGTCATTGATAATGGCAGGAGAAATATTTTTGCCAAAGAAGTTTAAGGTTTCTTCCCCTTCTTTGGTAATATCATAGCGGGTGCTGGAGTGGCTGGCTTCTTTGTGGATCAGCCCGGCATCCTCTAATTCATTTAAGGCCTGCTGCAGTGTGAAATAAGTAGTATAGTCGTGTTCTGTAAAAAAGCTGGTCAGCTGTGCATTGGTAAGAGGAAAATTCACCTGTTTTAACAGATACAGGTTCATCAGTTTATATAAAGTCATAGGTTCCGTAAGCATTATTTCACACTCCGTTAAAAGATTTCTGAACATTCTTATCTATCATAACAAGTTTGCTTCTTTAAATCAAGACAGATTTCACTTTTAAAACAGAAGGAATTGTGTTATCATGGGGGTTAGGTGCTATGTGCCAGTGGCAAATGTTCAGCACCAATCGAAGCGAAGCAAAAATGCGGGAGTGCAAAGCTTACAGCAATCCGGCATTTGAGAAACTGACAGATAAATATGCGAGAGTACATATAGATACAGGTGGTAGTGTATGAGAGAACGGATCAACCGCCTGGCCCGCGGGATCATTGACAGCAGCGTGCCAGAGCTGGTGATAAAACCAGAGAGGATCGAAGGGGTCCTTTCACCGGGAGAGTCCGTGCGGGGAGAATTTTCCGTTCAAAGCGGAAATGACCTGTATATTAAAGGGCTGGTGTATTCCGGAAATGAGAGAGTAAAATTAGAAAGCGAAGCATTTGGTGGACTTCGCAATCACATTATATATAACATCGACACCCGATACTTAGAGGATGGAGATACAGTTAAGGGATCTTTTTACCTGGTCACAAACGGAGGCGAGAAAGAGATTCCTTATTCTTTGCGCATACAGACAGGAAACAGGACAGAGGAACTGGGAAGCTTAAAAACCCCAAGGGATTTTGCAGCTCTGGCAAAGAAAAACTGGGAACTGGCCCTGCGCCTGTTTGAATATCAGGATTTTACAGAAGCGCCTTTTATGCAGGATGTGCAGGCAAGGACGATCTATGAGGGTTTAAAGGGAAGAAACGGCAGAAATAATCTGTTAGAGGAATTTTTAGTAGCTCTTCATGTAAAGGAAGCGGTTTCCCTGCGTACAGACGGGGAAAAGATCCTGTTAAATGCACCGGAAACCATTACAGAAGGTGTGATCGGGCTTACAGCCAGTGGCTGGGGCTATGTAAAAATACAGGTAGAAGCAGACGGGGATTTTCTTGCTGTGGAAAAAAATGCAGTGACCACCCGTGAGTTTGACCAGGGCAACTGCCAGATCCATTACCAGATCCTTCCACAATATCTTCATGTCGGAAGAAACTTTGGTTCTGTGCGCATCCGTTCCCTGCGCCAGGAATTTGTTTTCCCTGTAGAAGTAATAAAGAAAAATGTTCAGGGAGCAGATGGAAGAGAGAAAAAAACAGCAGATAAGGCATCTGTCTGTGAATTTTCCCGTCTGCGCCTGAAACAGGAATTTACAGATGAGGGAGATTTTTCTGTAAACAGCGGGTTATTAAAGAAAACAGAAAATCTCCGTGCCAGATATCCGGAAGATATAGCTGTACGTTTGTGGCGGACAGAACAGCTTTTTAAAGCAGGAAGAAAAGATGCGTATACAGCGGCTCTTGCAGAGATCGGAGATCCTGTTTTAAGATGCAGGGATACAAGACCGGAAATCTACTGCTTTTATCAGTATTTAGAGCTGTTAAATGAGCCTTCTTCTGAAGAGAAAAAGGCAGCACTGGCCCGCTACATACGTAAGCTCTTAAATGAAAACAGGAAAACGGATGGCTGGCTTCTTAACCTGTTAGTAAAAACAGACAGGACCTGCCTGCAAAATCCGCTGGAGCTTTATGAACAGATGCGCTCCATGTTCGGATATGGCTGCAGAAGCCCGTTTTTATATGGACTGGCCTGCCGCCTTCTTAAGATGCATCCGGATCTGTTTGTAAAAATGGGAGAATTTGAGATCCAGGTCTTCCTTGGTGGATTAAAAAATGGCTGGCTGGACCAGAACCTGGCTGTAAAAGCTGCTTTATCCCTTTCAGAGGTAAAGCATTACAGGAAGATCCTGGAAAGACTGTTAGTAAATTTATACAGATCCTATCCGGAAATGCAGGTATTAGAGGCATTATGCGGTCTTCTGATCCGGGGAGAAAAGAAAGACAGATCCGCCTTTGGCTGGTATGAGAAGGCCTTAAAAGCCCATATCAATCTTACAAGGCTTTATGAATATTTCCTTTATTCTCTGCCGGATGATTATGGACATGCCCTTCCAAAAGAAGTGCTATTGTATTTCTCTTATGATAAATCTTTAGACCAGGCCAATAAAAGTGTGCTGTATAAAAACATTTTACAGTATGTAAACCCTTCTACGGAACTGTATCAGGTCTATGTGCGGGAAATGGAGCAGTTTGCCATGGAACAGCTGCTTGCAGGCAGAATGAACGGCTGTCTGGCTGTGATCTATGAGCACATGATCTATACAGATATGATCGATCCCAGGGCTGCAGGGATCCTGCCAAAGATCCTTTGTTCCAGCCGCGTAAAATGTGATGATCCGAGAATGAAATATGTGATCGTGCGCTGTGAGGAATTAAAAGAGGAAGAGGCATTTTTATTAGAACATGGGGAAGCTTATGTTCCGGCTGTTTCTAAGAATACAGTCCTGTTTTTCCAGGATGCATATGGGGGAAGATATCTGAATATAAGCCATCGGAAACTGCCGGTCATGGACCGGAAAGAGCTCCTTGACCGCTGTTATGAGGTATATCCGGATCATCCTATCTTAAAGCTTCGCGCCTGTGAGGCTGTGTTAAAAAAAGGCGTGGAAAAAGAGGAGGAAGCCCTTCTTTTAGAAGATACCTTAAGCCAGTTAAAGCTGAATCCTGTATTTGAGAAAAAGCTTCTTCATCTGGTAACAGAATATTACTGTAAAAAGGCTGTTTCCAAGGAAGAAGAAGAGCGGTGCGCTTTCCTGATCCAGTTAGATAAGGACCTGCTGGAGCCGTCCATGCGAAGAAAGATCTGTGAGATCTTTATAGACTGTAATTATTTAAGAGAAGCATATAATATGCTTTTAACTTATGAAATAGAAGATGTGGATCCGGAGAAGCTGTTAAAGCTTTGTACCCGTATGATCTTACAGCAGCTGTTTGACCAGGATGACCGTTTACTGGAACTGTCCTGGAGAGTGTTTGAGGCTGGAAAAGCGGACAGCGTGATCTTAGATTATCTCTGTGAACATTTTAACGGGACCACTTCCCAGATGTATGAGATCCTGATCCAGGCAGTAGGGGAACATGTGGAAACCTATGATCTGGAAGAACGTCTGTTAGCTCAGATGTTGTTTACAGGCAGCTGTGACCAGATTGATTCTGTATTTGACCTTTACATGAAGCGCAAGCGCACCAGGGAAAGTATGGTAAAAGCATATTTTACCCAGAAGTGTATCCAGTATTTCCTGGAAGAAAAGGAGATCGACAGTCAGATCTTCCAGTACCTGAAAAATGCAGTGGGCGCGGATCCTGGCAAGGAAAAGATCCCTACGATCTATCTGCTGGCTCTTACCCGTTACTATGCAGGACAGGCAGAGATCACGGCAGATGAGAAGAAACAGCTGCAGATCATGGTAAATATTCTGTTAGAGTCAGAAATGGTATTTCCATATATGAAGGATCTGGGACGGTTTGTTTCTATCCCGGAAGACATTATGGATAAGACCATGATCGAGTACCGGGGAGACAAAAATGTACAGCCCTGGATCGAAATGCGTATCCTTCCCCAGGAGGACCATTTTACCAGGGAAGAGATGAAACGGGTATATCAGGGCATTTATGTAAAGAAACTGACCCTGTTTAAGGGAGAACTTTTAGAATACCAGATCTATGAACGGGGCGAAAAGGGCGCTGTTCTTGTAAAAGAAGGCCGTACCTGCTGTGACCCGGAAAGAGCCGGAAGAGAAAACAGCCGCTTTGCCTGCTTAAACCAGATGTCAGAGGCAGTGGCAAAGCAGGATGCAGAAGGGCTTTTAGGGGCAATGGAAGATTATGTAAAACGATCAGCTGCCCTGGGGATCCTATTTCCTGTGAACTGACGTGTTTTTGAAATGGGATCCAAAAAGATTTCAAACGTACATATGAACTACAACGGAGGAAACAAATAGATGGAAGGACTTGTGATCGGGTTAGATCTGAATGACGATTATTCCCAGATCAGCTGCAATGAAAAAGAAAAGTCCTGGACAGTTCCTACAGTGATCTGCCGCAGAAAAGAGAAAGAAACCTGGCTCATAGGAGAAGAAGCCTATGCAGCCACTCTTTTAGGCGAAGGCGTGATCGTAGACAAGCTGCTTAAAATGGTCCGCAAGGAGGGAACTTCTACTATAGGAGGGATCTGCTATACAGGTACGGATCTATTAAAGATATTTTTGAAAAAGCTGTTAGACTGTCCTTTTAAGGAATTCCATACAGACCAGGTGGAGCAGCTGGTGATCACCATGCACGGAACAGACGCAAAAGTAACAGACTGCCTGATGTACTGTGCAGATTATCTGAACATTCCCAGGGACCGTGTCCATGTGATCAGTCATACAGAAAGTTTTGCTTACTATGTGCTCAGTCAGCGCAAAGAGCTGTGGAGTAACCAGGTAGGTTTATTTGAGTTATCAGAAGACCGGCTCTGCTATTATGAAATGAAGGTACAAAGGGGCATGCGCCGCAACATGGTCCAGGCAGAAGCACAAAACCAGGAAGAAGCCTTTGACTTGGATATCCTTGACTCCCCTTCCGGAAGCAAGCTGGCAGATCAGATCCTTTGTTCCTGTGGGGAAAAACTTCTGGAAAATAAGTTGTTTTCAACCGTATTCCTTACAGGAAAAGGCTTTGAACGTCAGGACTGGGCAACCGGTTTTATGAAACTTGCCTGCAACCGGAGAAGGGTGTTTGTGGAAAATGTGCTGTTTTCCAAGGGAGCAGCGATCAAGGCAAGGGACTATATGGTTCAGGGAACGGAATTTCCCTATGTGTTTGTCTGTGAAGGTAGATTAAAGGCAGAAGTAGCCCTGAAAGTCATGCGTGCAGGAAAAGAGATCATGCTGGCAGTTGCCTCCTATGGGGATAACTGGTATGAGTCAAAAAGTTCTCTGGAACTGATCTTAGATGGACAAAAAGAGATCGAATTTCTTATTTCCCATCTGGACTCCCGGAAAAAGAGAGCCGTTTCCGTGCCCCTTACAGGTTTTCCTGACCGGCCGGAAAAGACTACCAGGATCCGGATGAATATTGGATTTACAGATGAAAATACCATGGCGGTGGTGATCCGGGATATGGGCTTTGGAGAGCTGTTCCCGGCATCTGATGCAGTGATCAGACAAGAGGTAATCTTATGAGTTTATTATTGTGCAGAAGGGAAAAAGTAAAACATCCCTTTTATATTGAAGTTCTGGGGATCCATATATATTCTTCCCAGGAACTTTGCTATGTGATCTACCATCATCCCCTTCTTGTGATGAATGATTTTGTAGATGCCTCTTTGTTTTTCTTTGTGAAAAATGAGCTGGGACTTGGCTTTCTTGCAGGACGCATGGAAAAGCTGGTGGAAGCCGGCGGCCGCCCGGAAGAGGCTTTGTACCTGTTCCTTTCTGAATGTGATTACTATACAGAAAAAGAGATACAGAAATTTAAGCAGGTAACGGCTTCTTACAGAAACCTTTCTCAAAATGCTTATGGAAAGGCAGTGGCAGATTATCTTTTTTCCCAGAAACAGTATGGAAAAGCACTGCAGAAGTATGAAAAACTGACCGAGGAAGGGGAACGCAAAAAAGGAGAAGAGGCATTCTGGTCCCAGGTCTATCAGAACTTAGGGGCTGCCTGTGCCCAGATGTTCCAGTTTTCCAGGGCATATAAGGCATATGATACAGCCTATGGATTAAAGGAAGAGGATCAGATCCTGGAAAAGATCTATTTTCTTACCTGTTTTGCTCCGGGACTTTCCGTTGATGAAAGCTATGAGGCTCTTTTTAAGCCAGAATGGAAGGAAGAATGGAAAGGGAAACTGTCCCAGGCAGAAACAGATGCCAAACAGGCAGCAAGTGTGAGAAATTTAAGAGCCCTGTGGAAACAGGATCCTGAAGGACAGTTAGAAAAGGCAAAAAAACTGATCAGCAAATGGAAAAGTGAGTACAGGAAACAGGAGGCATAATCATGGCTTTTCAGGCAGCAAAGGAATTTCTGGAAAAAAGAGGATTTGGAGACAGGATCAAAGAGTTTGATGTTTCCAGTGCAACGGTAGAGCTGGCAGCAGTGGCAGTAGGCTGTGAACCGGCCCACATTGCAAAAACATTATCCTTTTTAACAGGAGAAGGACCGGTCCTCATCGTGGCAGCAGGAGATGCGAAGATCGACAATCACAAATATAAATCCTTTTTCGGTGTAAAAGCAAAAATGCTGACCGTAGAGCAGGTGTCTGAACTGATCGGCCATGAGGTTGGGGGTGTATGCCCTTACGGTATCAAAGAGGGCGTAAAGGTGTACTTAGATGAGTCTTTAAAGCGTTTTGATGTAGTTTATCCTGCCTGTGGAAGCAGCAATAGTGCTGTAAAACTGTCCATCCCGGATCTGGAAAAGTCCTGCGACTTTGAACAGTGGGTGGATGTGTGCAAGCTGCCTCAGTAAAGATACATCTATAATAACTTTGCTCTTGACAAATCTGTAAAAAATATTTATGCTTGAAAACAGCAGTATAAAAAATGGTGATGAACAAGAGGAGTACATTTTTAAGACCCTCAGAGAAAGCGGCTCACTGGCTGAAAGGCCGCTTGGGAATACTTGAAAATGGAAGGTAGCTTGTGAGCCGGACAGGTGAGAAAGATACATTAGCCTGTTCCGTTGGCCCGCGTTAAGGGAGCGAGTACGAAAGGCTTTAAAATATATATAAGATATGTTTCAGGTTTTCGTATTCCATGAGATGACCGGATATGGATGATATATGTGTTGTACATATCGGTTGGATCAAAGGTGGTACCGCGATACAGTCGCCCTTTGCTTCCCCTATGGGATGCAGAGGGCTTTTTGCTGTTTCAAATGGATACAACCTCTGCCAGGAGGTTTACTGCAAAGAGAAAAGCTGTACTTATTAATGTTCTCTCGGAATCTTTTTGTACCTGATTTTGTGAGAAGATTTTTTGTCAGTTGTGCCCAAATTTCTGAGGCGTACGTTGATGAAATTCGGGCACAGCTGGCGGAAAATCGGCCACAAAGGCAGGTGCAGGAAAGACTCCGAGAGGACATATTATAAAAAGGAGAATTCAGATGAAGGAACTGGAAAAGACCTACAATCCGGCGGAAATTGAAGACCGCCTCTATGACAAATGGCTGAAGGGAAAATATTTCCACGCAGAAGTAAACAGAAGTAAGAAACCATTTACCATTGTTATGCCGCCGCCAAATATTACCGGCCAGCTGCATATGGGACATGCACTGGATAACACCATGCAGGATATCCTGATCCGCTATAAGAGAATGCAGGGATACGAAGCATTATGGCAGCCAGGAACTGACCATGCAGCGATCGCTACAGAAGTTAAGGTTATCAACAAGCTGAAGGAAGAAGGCATCAGCAAGGCAGATCTTGGAAGAGAAGGCTTCTTAAAGGAATGCTGGAAGTGGAGAGAAGAATACGGCACCCGTATTGTAAAACAGCTTCACAAATTAGGCTCTTCCGCTGACTGGGACAGAGAGCGTTTCACTATGGACGAAGGCTGTTCTGACGCAGTTTTGGAAGTTTTTATCAAATTATATGAAAAAGGATATATTTATAAAGGTTCCCGTATTGTAAACTGGTGCCCTGTATGCAAGACTTCTATTTCTGATGCAGAAGTAGAGCATGTAGAGCAGGACGGTTTCTTCTGGCACATCAACTACCCGGTAGTAGGAGAGCCAGGACGCTTCGTAGAGATCGCAACAACCAGACCTGAGACTCTCTTAGGCGATACTGCAGTTGCTGTAAACCCGGATGATGACCGTTACAAGGATATTGTTGGAAAGATGCTGCAGCTGCCATTAACCGACCGTCAGATCCCGGTTATTGCAGATGAGTATGTAGATAAGGAGTTTGGTACCGGCTGCGTTAAGATCACACCTGCTCATGACCCCAATGACTTTGAGGTTGGAAAGCGCCACAACTTAGAGGAGATCGTTATCTTAAATGATGACGCTACCATCAACGTACCTGGACCATACTTTGGCATGGATCGTTATGAGGCAAGAAAGGCCATGGTAGCAGACTTAGACAAGATGGGCCTGTTAGTAAAGGTTGTTCCTCATTCCCACAATGTAGGTACCCATGACCGCTGCAAGACCACAGTAGAGCCTATGGTAAAACAGCAGTGGTTTGTAAAAATGGATGAAATGGCTAAACCTGCCATTGAAGCATTAAAGAGCGGCCAGTTAAAATTCGTTCCGGAAAGTTTTGGAAAGACTTATCTTCACTGGTTAGAGAACATCCGTGACTGGTGTATTTCCAGACAGTTATGGTGGGGCCACAGAATTCCTGCTTATTACTGCCAGGACTGCGGTGATGTAGTTGTTGCAAAAGAAGCTCCAACTGTATGCCCGAAGTGCGGTAAGAACCATTTCAAGCAGGATGAAGATACTCTGGATACCTGGTTCTCCTCTGCATTATGGCCATTCTCCACTCTTGGCTGGCCAAATAAGACAGAAGATCTGGATTACTTCTACCCAACTGATGTACTGGTAACCGGATACGATATTATCTTCTTCTGGGTAATCCGTATGGTATTCTCCGGTATTGAACAGACCGGCAAATGCCCATTTAACACAGTACTGATCCATGGTCTGGTAAGAGACTCACAGGGACGTAAGATGAGTAAATCCCTTGGAAATGGTATCGATCCTCTGGAAGTTATTGACAAGTACGGCGCAGACGCTCTGCGTATGACCCTGATCACAGGAAATGCACCTGGAAACGATATGCGTTTCTACTGGGAGCGTGTAGAAAACAGCCGTAACTTTGCAAATAAGGTATGGAACGCTTCCCGTTTCATTATGATGAATATTGAAAAGGCAGCAGATGTTTCCGGTGTTACTGAAAAAGACCTGACACTGGCAGATAAGTGGATCCTTTCCAAGGTAAATGCCCTGACTAAGGATGTAACTGAAAATCTGGACAAGTATGAATTAGGTATTGCTCTTCAGAAGGTATATGACTTTATCTGGGAAGAGTTCTGCGACTGGTACATTGAGATGGTGAAGCCAAGACTGTACAATGAAGCAGATGAGACCAAGGCTGCAGCTATCTGGACCTTAAAGAACGTACTGATCCAGGCATTAAAGCTGCTGCATCCATTTATGCCATTTATCACTGAGGAGATCTTCTGCAACTTACAGGAAGAGGAAGATACCATTATGCTTTCTAACTGGCCTGTATACAAGGAAGAGTGGGCATTTGAGGCAGAGCATGAGGCAACTGAGACCATCAAAGAGGCAGTAAGAGCAATCCGAAATGTACGTACTTCCATGAACGTTCCGCCAAGCAAGAAGGCAACTGTTTATGTAGTATCTGAGGATGATGCTGTATTAAAGATCTTTGAGAACAGCCGCAGCTTCTTCGCATCCTTAGGATATGCCGGTGAAGTCATCCTTCAGAAGGATAAGGCAGGTATTGGCGAGGACGCAGTTTCTGCTGTGATCCACAAGGCAGTGATCTACATGCCATTTGCAGAGTTAGTAGATATTGAAAAAGAAGTTCAGCGCTTAAAGACAGAAGAAAAACGTCTGGAAGGCGAATTAAAGCGTTCTCATGCTATGCTTGGAAATGAGAAGTTCGTAAGCAAGGCTCCTCAGGCCAAGATCGACGAAGAGAAGGCAAAACTGGAGAAATACACCCAGATGATGGCGCAGGTAAAAGAGCGTCTGGCACAGCTGGAGAAATAATCAAATGTGCGAAAGCACGTAAAATAAAAACGGCCCGGATGGCAGAACCTACATGCCGTCTGGACCGTTTTGCCAAACAGGGCGAACAAAAGGCTGAAAAGCTTGTATGAAAAAGGAAAAACAAACGATGAAACTGAAAAATGCTCTGATATTACTTTTAACTGCTACGATCTGGGGTGTTGCCTTTGTTGCCCAGAGCGTAGGCATGGATTATGTGAGCCCTTTTACTTTTAATGGTGTGAGAAGCATCATCGGCGGTCTTGTGCTGATCCCGGTGATCCTTGTTTTAGATCGCAAAAAGAAGGCAGAAGGAAAGGATTATAAGGCACCTGGTGACAGAAAAACACTGATCTTAGGCGGGATCTGCTGTGGCGTTGCTCTTTGTGTGGCATCTAATTTCCAGCAGTTTGGTGTTATGTATACAAGCGTGGGAAAAGTTGGCTTTATCACAGCCTGCTATATTATCATTGTGCCGATCCTCAGCCTGTTTCTTGGCAAAAAGTGCAGTCCGGCCATCGCCGGGGCAGTAGTCCTTGCAGTTGCAGGTCTGTATTTACTTTGTATGTCAGGAAGTGATCATGGACTTCAGAAAGGTGATTTCCTGATCATGATCTGCTCTTTTATCTTCTCCATACATATTATGATCATCGACTATTTCTCACCGGCAGTAGACGGAGTGAAAATGTCCTGCATCCAGTTTCTGGTAAGCGGAACTATTTCCCTGATCTGTATGACGATCTTTGAAGAGCCTCATATCGCCCAGATCCTTGCTGCATGGAAACCGATCCTTTATGCTGGTGTTATGTCCTGTGGTATGGGATATACCTTACAGATCGTAGGACAAAAAGGCGTCAATCCAGCCAGCGCTTCCCTGATCTTAAGTCTGGAGTCCAGTATTTCCGTACTTGCAGGCTGGCTGATCTTAGGACAGAAGCTGACAGGAAGAGAGATCCTTGGCTGCGTTCTTATGTTCTCAGCGATTGTGCTGGCACAGGTTCCGGATGTTATTTTAAGTCGAAAAACCGGGGAAAGATAGAGTTGATAACCGGAAAAAATTTGTATAATATAAAGAGGAAAGGAAACAGATGGAAGCAGAAGCATATTTGAACCGGCTTCCCATGTGGGCCAACAAGAAAAATTCCTTAAAGGATATCCGTATATTTTTAGATCAGATGGGCGGACCGGACCGTAAGATCCCTGCTATCCACGTAGCAGGTACCAACGGAAAGGGCTCTGTCTGCGCGTTTATGACCTCTGTATTAAAAAAGGCCGGTCTGCGTACAGGTACTTTTATTTCCCCTCATCTGGTGGAGATCCGGGAACGTTTTCTTATAAACGGGGAACCGGCAGAGAAAAATGCCTTTGAAGAGGCCTTTGAAACAGTAAAAAAACAGGCGGAACATATGGTAGAAGAAGGCTTTTGCCATCCTACTTTTTTTGAGTTCCTTTTTTATATGGCAATGGTACTGTTTGCCCGTGAAAAAGTAGATGTAATGGTGATCGAAACAGGTCTTGGAGGACGTCTGGACGCGACCAATGTGTTAGAGTCTCCCAAAGTTTGCGTGATCACCTCCATCAGCAGGGATCATATGCAGTATCTTGGAAACACGATCCCACAGATCGCAGGGGAAAAAGCGGGGATCATAAAAATGGGCGTTCCGGTAGTATTTGATGATACAGATAAAGACGCCAGCGCTGTGATCGGTGCAAAAGCAAAGGAAATGAAGGCAGTTTCCCTGCCTGTGTCAAAGCTGCTTTATGATACAGAAGACAGCTCAGAGGGTATTTTACTTAAAGAAAAGGGAGAAAAAGGGCTCAGGCTTTCTATTCCTTTTGAGGCACCTTACCAGGCACAGAATGCAGAGATCGCCGTAACGGCTCTTCGCATTTTACGGGATCAGAAAGGTATTTTTACAGGTATAACAGATGCAGTGATCTGTGAAGGGATCAGTGCAGCCAGATGGCCGGGAAGAATGGAAAAAGCTTCAGAAAATGTTTATCTGGACGGCGCCCACAATCCTGGGGGAATTGCTGCTTTTATCCAGGCAGCAGGAAAGATCCAGAAAAGAACCGGTAAAAAAGCCTGGCTTTTATTTGCTGCTGTGGCAGATAAAGAATATGAAACCATGGCAAAAGAACTTTGTGAAGGTCTTAACTGGGCAGGAATCGGTGTGGTGCATATGAACAGTGACAGAGGGCTGTCAGCAGGGCGGCTTTCTGATGTTTTTAAAACATACGCCTCCTGCCAGGTCGTTTCTTATGAGGATACAGAAGAAGCAATGGAACAGATGCAAAACAGAGCAGGAGATGATCTGCTTTTCTGTGCAGGTTCCCTGTACCTGATCGGAGAATTAAAGGTACAGCTTAAGAAAGGAGAAAAGATACAGTGATCGATTTTGAAGAAGAAATTGAGCGTTTCAAACCAAGCCTTGATGTAGAGGCAGTAGAAGATGCCATTGTAAAAAGCGACCTTACGGATATGACAGACATTATGATGGAACTGATCAAGGAAAGAGACGGAAATAAACGATGATGGATATTGCAGCAAAGAACAGACAGATAGCCAACAGCTATTACAATCTGGGTCTGGAAAAGGCAAAGGTGCGGGACCTTTCCGGAGCAGCACAGTGCCTGAAAAAAAGCCTGCATTTTTCTAAATATCAGACAGATGCCAGAAATCTTTTGGGTCTGATCTATTATGAAAATGGGGAAGTGGCAGATGCATTAGTCCAGTGGGTCATCAGCTTAAACCTGCAGCCGGAAAATAATCTGGCAGATCATTATTTAGATGAGATCCAGAGAAAACCGGGACAGTTAGAAACAGAAAGCCAGAATGTGAAAACATTTAACCAGGCGCTGTGGCATGCACAAAACGGCAGTGATGACCTGGCGATCCTGCAGCTGGCCCGTGTGGTGGCAGCCAAGCCTCATTTTGTAAAAGCCCATCTTCTTCTGGCTCTTTTGTATATGCGCAGGGAAGATTACAATAAGGCAGGACGTTCCCTTTTTAAGATCCTGCAGATCGACAAAAGCAATCCCAAAGCCCTGTATTACATGTCTTTGGTAAAGCAGAATACAGGCCGGGCAGATGCAGAAAAGCGGAAGATGATCAAGGCATTTTCCCACAGACAGATGCAGGATGATGATGTTATCATCCCAAATACCTACAAGGAAAATACCGGTCTTTCCACTGTGTTTCATATTATCATTGGTCTGATCATGGGACTGGTTGCCTTTTATGTACTGGTCCTTCCTGCAAGGGAGAGCAGTTTAAACCGTGTCAGGGATGATGAACTGATTGGCTATATGCAGCAGCTTAATAATGCAAACCAGCAAAATGACAGCTTGCAGCAGGAAAATGATGATCTGAAAGCCCAGAAAGACGAGGTACAGAAAAAACTGGACGAGCTTACAACAGGAAATACCAGTGTCCTGGCCCAGTACCAGAGCCTGATCTGGGTGCTCCAGTATTACCGCACCGGTGATCTGGTAACCGCAGCAAAGACCTTTGCAGACGCAAACTTTGATATGATCGAAGATGAAAATATCCAGGGGATCATAAGCAACATCCGTCAGGATATGGCAGGCAACATCTATCAGAGTCTGGTACAGCAGGGACTGCAGCTGTGGAATGGCGGTGACAAGACACAGGCAATGGATTACTTCCAGGCCAGCTTAAAGATCCAGCCGGATAACCCGGAAGCCATGTTTTATGTAGGCCGTCTGTATCAGGAAAATGGAGATACTGAAAATGCCAATGCCATGTTTGATAAGATCGTTGGAGAACATGGAGACTCTGAGTACGCCCAGAGGGCAGCAACGGCAAGAGGGTATTAAAATGTGTAAAGTTCTCCGGTTGGGAAAACCGGGGTCAGTAATTGAATATTGAAATTATACAGCAGAGAAAAGAATAACAACCTTTTCTCTGTTTTTTTGGCTTTACATACGGATAACGCGCTGACTGCGCGTATGCCAGACTTATATGTCCAGGAGTTTCGTCTGCCGGTCCGGCGGACATCCCATAATAATATTATAAGGAGGAACTGGGAACCATGAAACAGGCAAAAATTACATACGAAGCATTGGGAGATACGTTACTGATCCATATGCCAAAAGAGCTGGATCACCATAACTGCAGGGACTTAAAAAGGGATACGGACCTGATGTTAGATGAAAACTATATCAACCGCATTATCTTCGATTTTGGAAAAACAGAATTTATGGACTCTTCCGGGATTGGGGTCTTATTAAACCGTTATAAGCAGATGGCAGCCAGCAGAGGGACTGTTACTTATTACGGAGCAGGCCCGAGAGTGGTCCGTATCCTTGAAATGGGCGGGCTGGTGCGTCTGATCCGGGGGTTTAAGGACCGTGAAAGTGCTCTGGGAAATTTATAAAAGCAGGAGGATGGAAAAGGTGGAAGGACAGAAGGAACAGACCAGACAGAGAGAACATGTAAGACTGGAATTTGAAAGCAATTCCCGTAATGAAGAGTTTGCCAGGGTGGTGGCAGCTGTATTTATGAGCCGCTTAGATCCCACATTGGAAGAGACCCAGGATGTAAAAACAGCAGTGTCAGAGGCAGTCACCAATGCCATTATCCATGGTTATGGAAAAGAAGGTGGAGAGATATTTTTAGATATGACGGCTGATCCAGCTGAAAAAACACTGACCGTCTGTGTGACAGATACAGGAGCCGGTATCCAGGATGTAAAAAAGGCCATGGAACCCTTATATACAACGGATACCACCGGGGAACGTTCCGGCATGGGATTTTCCTTTATGGAAGCGTTTATGGATGAAGTGACCGTGGAGTCGGAACCGGGAAAAGGGACAGCAGTGACCATGAAAAAACATATTGGAAGGTAAGCTTTATGGATGAGACCCTGAAATTGATCGAATTAGCTCACCAGGGAGATAAAGCAGCCAGGGACAGGCTGGTAACAGACAATATGGGACTGATATGGAGCATTGTAAAACGCTTTGCAGGTCGTGGATATGAACAGGAAGATCTGTTTCAGATCGGAAGTATCGGTCTGATCAAGGCAATCGATAAATTTGACCTGAATTACCAGGTGAGGTTTTCTACCTATGCAGTACCAATGATATCAGGTGAAATCCGGAGATTTTTGCGGGATGACGGCATGATTAAGGTAAGCCGTTCTTTAAAAGAACTGGCAGGAAAAGTATTTCTTGTAAAAGAAGAATTATCGGACTGTTATGGACGGGATCCAACCGTAGAAGAGATTGCAGGGAAGCTTGGGGTAAGCAGTGAAGAAGTAGCCGCTTCCCTGGAGGCAGGCGCCCAGGTGGAGTCTATTTACAGGCCTTTAAGCGCCACAGAAGGAGAAAAAGGTGTTTTAATGGACAAGTTAGAAGAAAAAAGTGAGGCCCAGGAACAGCTTTTAAACAGGCTTACCCTGGAAAAAGTCATGAAAGATCTGGCACCCCAGGAAAAAGAACTGATCCTGCGCCGGTATTTTTATAATCAGACCCAGATGGAAACTGCAAAAGCGTTAGGGGTATCCCAGGTCCAGGTTTCCCGCCTGGAAAAAAAGTGTTTAAAAGAACTGCGAAAGCGTTTTGAAGGATAAAATAAACGGATAAAAACGAATAAAAATGAAAAAAAGGCACATTCTAGCTGTGAAAGGATGTGAGTTTCAGATGAAAATGAAAAGCGTAAAAGCAGTTCTTATTTTTCTTCTTCTTTTAGCAGGTATGGTCACAGGGTATCTGTTGTGGAGTATGAGGGAACCGGAGTATGAAAAAGAAGGGATGCTGGTGGAAAATGAGGTAACGGCGTATTATAACATGACAGAAACCGGAATTCCGGCTTTTGCGGCAGCGCCGGCCAGTCTGCTGATAGAAGAAAATGGCGAAGGGTGGAGTGAAAACCTATGAGCCAGACAGGCAGCAGCCAGAGTCAGACCGTCTATATACAGTTAAACCAGATCACGGAGCTCCGCCGCAGGGATGTATTTTTAAAGGATGTAGGGGAAGTGACCTGCCGGGATAAGGTGATCTTAAGTAAATGCAGGGCATTAAAAGTAAAGAGTATCCCTGAAAAAGAAGCAAGGCGTTATGTAATGAGCGCGCTGGAAGTAGTGCGGATGTTAGAGGCATTGGATCCGTCCATTGAGGTAAACAACCTGGGAGAGTCGGATTTTATCATCGCCTATAAGCCGCCAAAGGCTTCGGAAGTTTGCTGGCAGTGGATAAAAACAGTCTTTGTGTGTCTGGTCAGCTTTTTCGGGGCAGCATTTGCTATTATGACCTTTAATAATGATGTAAATGTAGGGGATGTACTCAGTCAGGTCTACTTTCAGGTCATGGGACGGCAGCCAGATGGTTTTGGGCTGATGGAAGCAGGATACAGTGTGGGACTTGCTATTGGGATTTTGGTATTTTTCAACCATATTGCAGTGAAAAAGCTGAATACCGATCCCACACCTTTGGAAGTGGAAATGCGCCTTTATGAAGAAAATATCTGTAAGACCCTGATCGACCAGGCAGGTAGAAAGGAGAAAGAGATCGATGTGGATTAAAAATATCTTTCTCCTTTTTTTCGGCCTTTGTTCCGGCGGGATCATTGCAGCCGGCGTTTATGCATTTCTGGCCATCATCGGTGTTTTTGTGCGGCTGATCGGGAAAACGAAGACAAAGAAAAATATCATGCTCTATGAAAATATGATCATTCTCGGGGGAGTATTGGGAAATATCATGGAGCTTTATAAGGTAAGACTGCCCTTAGGCGAAGTGTTTGGGCAGATCTTTCTTCTTACAGGGGGCGTCAGTGTGGGAATATTTACAGGCTGTCTTGCCATGTCTCTGGCAGAAACCTTAAAAGCACTTCCCACATTTTCAAGGCGGATCCGGCTGTCTGTGGGGCTTCCATGGCTGATCATTGCTATTGCTGCAGGGAAATGTGGCGGATCGCTGCTGTATTTCTGGAGGCGGATGGCAGCAGGATGAGAATGAAAAAAGTGGTTTCAACATGGTCATAGAAAGGAAAAGAACATGGAGATCGACAAGAAAAACTATGCGGACTACATTAAAGAGATCACCCCGGTCCATAATCTTTGGGCTTCTATGGGAAAAGCATTTATAACGGGGGGACTGATATGCACTCTGGGGCAGTTGATTATGAACCGGGTGACAAATACCTGGGGGCTGGAGGCAGAGGCGGCAGGTGCCTGGACTTCCATTATCCTGGTATTTTTGAGCGCCTTATGTACCGGTCTTAACATTTACCAGAAACTGGTAAAATTCGGCGGAGCCGGAGCCCTTGTACCCATCACCGGCTTTGCTAATTCCGTAGCTGCTCCCGCAGTGGAATTCCGCTCCGAAGGCCAGGTTTTCGGTATCGGTGTAAAGATATTTACCATCGCCGGGCCTGTGATCCTGTATGGCGTGGGAGTAAGCTGGATATTGGGAATGGGATACTGGGTTTTGCAGAAAATGTGAGTCGCATAGACGGCTCATTTTTTGTGTGTTATACTATTGATTATTAACTATCATAAAAGTCAGAAGAGAAGGATAAGGAGAGAAATACATGGAGCATCTGCGCTGCGTGGTGGAGCGTATTACATATCAAAATGAGGAAAATGGTTATACAGTTTTAAAATGCGCAGTGAAAAACTACAGTGATCTGGTAACAGTAGTTGGCACTATGCCGGATACCCATGTGGGCTCTGTCCTGTCTTTGGAAGGCTTCTGGAAAATGGATGCCAAATACGGCAGGCAGTTTTGTGTGGAACGGTTTGAAGAAACACTTCCTGCCACTGTATATGGCATTGAAAAATATCTTGGGTCCGGTCTTGTCAAAGGGATCGGGCCTGTTTTTGCAAGAAAGATCGTGGAAAAATTCGGTGAAAATACGCTGGATATTATCGATGAGACACCGGAAGAACTGATCAAAGTTCCCGGCATTGGAAAAGTGCGGGCAGAACGGATCAAAACCAGCTGGAAGGACCAGAAAGAGATCAAAAATATTATGCTGTTCCTTCAAAGCAACGAAGTCAGCACTTCCCATGCTACCAAGATCTATAAAACCTATGGAAGTGAAAGCATTTCCATTGTAAAAGAAAATCCATACCGCCTGGCAGATGATATCTGGGGCATTGGATTTAAAACAGCCGATTCCATTGCGGAGAAAATGGGCATTGACAAGACAAAATTTGTCCGTCTGCGCAGTGGTATTTTTTATACCTTAAATAAACTGGCGGAAAATGGTCACTGTTATGGGGAACGGGAGCAGCTGGTAAAAAAGGCAAAAGAACTTCTGGAAGTAGAAGAAGGAGAAATTGAAGTTACCTTAGATGAGATGCTTCGCACCAAGGACGTGATCCAGGAGGAAGAAGCCATTTATCTGCCGCCTTATTATTTTTCAGAAAGCGGTTGCGCAAAGCGGCTGCTGGAACTTTTGCTTACCGGACGAAAATCTGTGATTGATGCAGAAAAAACACTGGAAAAAGTGGTATCTCAGTCGCAGATCACCTACGATGAGATCCAGTTAGAAGCAGTAAGAACAGCTATTTCTTCCAAAGTCATGATACTCACCGGCGGTCCGGGAACCGGAAAAACCACTACCACACTGGGTATTATATCTGCCTATAAGATGGCCGGTTATAAGATCCTTTTAGCAGCTCCAACAGGGCGGGCGGCAAAGCGTATGGCAGAGGCAACAGGTATGGAAGCAAAGACCATTCACCGCCTTTTGGAATATAAGCCGCCGGAAGGATACCAGAAAAACGAGGACAAGCCTTTAGAAGGAGATGTGCTTATTCTGGACGAATGTTCCATGGTGGACATCATGCTTATGTACAACCTGTTAAAAGCAATCCCGGAACATATGTCTCTGGTTTTAGTTGGTGACATTGACCAGCTTCCAAGTGTAGGAGCTGGAAATGTGCTCCGTGATATGATCAATTCTGAGCGGATCCCGGTGGTGCGTCTTACCAGGATCTTCCGTCAGGCACAGGGAAGCCGTATTATCATGAACGCCCATAGGATAAATAAAGGGGAAGCTATTGATATGCGGGGCGGCAGAAATTCCGACTTTTTCTTTGCGGAAAAGCAGACAAACGAAGAAACTGTGGCAACGCTGGTTCAGTATTGCAAAGAAAACCTCCCACGGTATTACCATGTAGATCCTATTCAGGATATCCAGGTGCTGACGCCTATGCAAAGAGGAGAGTGCGGCGCAGTCAATCTAAACCAGATACTTCAGGAAGCCATGAATCCTACAGATATCTGCCTGCGCCGGGGTGGTACCCAGTATCGGTTGAATGATAAAGTAATGCAGATCAGAAACGATTATGACAAAGAAGTATTTAATGGGGATATTGGGACTATCTGCAAAGTGGATACAGAAGAACGGGAACTGACGGTAGATTTTGATGGGCGAAAGGTAGTCTATGATGTGACGGAACTGGATGAGTTGTCATTAGCTTATGCAGTCACCATCCACAAAGCCCAGGGAAGCGAATATCCCATTGTAGTCATGCCCTTTACCATGAGTCACTTTGTGATGCTGCAACGAAATCTTCTCTATACAGGTGTTACAAGGGCGAAGAAGATACTGGTATTGATCGGGGAGCGGAAAGCCATTTTTTATGCCATCCGCAATGAAACAACAGCAGGGAGAAATACGAAGCTGGCGAAGCGGCTACAGCCGGAAAGTGAAGAGTCGCGGGCTGTGGCAGCGGCACTGGCAAAAAAACTGGTCCAGGGAGAAGAAACTGTGGGGGCTGACGGAACAGCTTTGCAAAAACCAAATTCAGCACAAAAAGAAAAAATGATCGTATACAAAAACAGTATCCAGCCGTCTATGGTATCGGAAACACCGGCCGCCTACGAAGGCAACCTCTGGAAACGCCTTTCCCAGTCGAAATTTCGCAGCAGTTTCACATTAAAGGCTAATGACAGGCATTATGTAATAGAAAAAGGTATGGATACAGTGCGAAGCCATGCCACAGATTTTATCCGTGACAGGCTGGCACCTGCAGAGCCGAAAAATGATGGAAAACAGACACCAATGAGAGGTCATCCTGTATTTATCGGGCAACACGCTACCGGTACCTGCTGCCGCAGTTGTCTGGAAAAATGGCATCACATTCCAAAGGGAAGAGAACTGACAGAAACAGAGCAAAAATATGTGGTAGATGTGATCATGGAGTGGATCAAAAGGCAGATGCAGACCTTATAAGAGAGTTGTATGAAATGGTTACAAAAATAAGATAAAATTATCAGTAAAAGATAGAAATGATTGATTTTTATACCTGTTACATGTACATTATTATATAAAGTGTACAATAAAAAATCGACAAAATACAGAGGGGGAAGATATAAATGGCATATACAATGTTAAAAAACAGAGTGGTTCCAAGAGAGTATCCTAAATTTTCTCTGGAGCAGTGTACATTGCAGTTTATAAGAGAGGCATGTGAGGGTCTTCGTTTTGATAAAAATAAGGTTACAGATATCACAGGTAAAAAGAAAGAAGAACTGGAATTTGAAGGCACCAGTTTAAAGCCGAACCAGATCCCGTTCAATATGGAAAAAGACATTGACCGTCTCTGCCTGGAAAATGCAGTTGACCGCTTCTTAAAATCAGGAAAGAAAGAAGATGCTTTTGACGTATATTTCTGCTATCTGGAAATGTTTGTAGGCGATTACAAAAAGACCAGAAGAATGATCGAACTTCTTTCTGAGTTTGAGGCAAACGGCAGCGGATTACTGATGAAGCACCGTGATCATTATTCCCACTCTGTTTATGTATTCTGTTTAGGCCTGGCGATTTATCAGTCCAATGAACTTTACAGAAATACATACAAGAAATACTATAGGCTGGAAGACGAGCATGAGGCAGCCGGACATTATCTGAAATACTGGGGACTTTCCTCTCTGTTCCATGATATCGGTTATCCATTTGAACTTCCTTTTGAGCAGGTGTGCTCTTATTTTGAGGTAGAAGGAGATAAGCGTGAGAACCGTCCGTTTGTAGCATATAATGCCCTTGACTCCTTTATTAAACTGGATGATGCTATTAAAGAAGAACTTAAGAAGGTAACGGGTGGTAAGGAATTTTCTACCACTAATGAAGTATTTGCCCATGTTCTTGCTGATAAGCTGAGCAAAGAATATGCATTTACAGAGGAACAGATGCATGCTTTCCTGGAAGATAAGCCGGTACATCCGGATAAATTTAATCATTTCATGGATCATGCATATTTCAGTGCTACTGTATTGTTTAAAAAGCTGTTTGAAGAAATGGGCTGTGAACTGACAGCAACCCATCTGGATGCCCTGACAGCCATTCTGATGCATAACAGCCTGTATAAATTCTGCATTGCTCATTATAAGAGTGCAGGAAATAAGCCATTTAAGGCAGAGCTTCATCCTCTGGCATATATGCTGATGCTCTGCGATGAACTGCAGTGTTGGGACAGAACTGCATACGGCAGAAATTCCAAAAAAGAGCTTCATCCTATGGGATGCAATTTCGATTTCTCTGATAATAACATCAGCGCCGTATATCTTTATGATGAAAAAGAGATCGACAAGATCAATAATTTTAAGGACTCTTATATTGAATGGCTGCAGCTGCCGGAAGAAAAGAAAAAGGATAAGGATAATCATCCATGCCCGAAGATGAAGGCTTACTCTGGAATGTATATAAAGAAAAATGGTATCTCTGATTTCCAGGAAGATATTGAGCGTATCGTAGACCTTACAGAGATCAAGCTGTCTGTAGATACCGGTCTGTCCGAGAATATCCACGCAGGAAACAGAAGCTATTTATCTGACAGTAATTTTATCAACTTATATAATTTTGCAGTTGTATTAAACGGACGTTGGAACAATGCAGACTGGAAGAAAGCAAAAGCTGCCGGACAGGAAGAGAAGTTCCTGCGTGATCCAAAGGTGACAGAAGAGTTTGGAGAAGCATTTAAACATCTTTCACTGGAATATAAACTTTCCAATATCAATCAGGCAAAAGCATTTGCAAAATACATGAATGAGATCGGTTGCTTCTATACCGATAAGCCGGTTGATTTTGAACTGGTAGAGAAATTTACCGAAGAAGATATGGTTAAGATTGGTCTCTTAGAGCATCAGAGATGGGTACAGGAACACTGCGATATGGGCTGGATCTATGGAAACCCTGAAAGAGCCGACCGTGATTTCCAGCGTCAACATATTGATATGATCCCTGGTTTTGAAGGCCAGTTTAAAGTTACACTGGAAGCTGCAAAAGAGAATTACAAGAGACTGGATAAAGAAGAGCAGGATAAGGATACGGATCCTATGGATTGTATGCTGGCAATGTTAAGGATGTATGACGGAATTCGGATTTATAGACTGTGATGAAGGAGAGTGTGTGAGATGGCTGAGTTACAAGGATTAGAGTTTTTGAAAGCAAATGAAATTAAAGATGAAAAATGTAATTTAGAAGTACCTTTTGCATTTATCAGTTATGCTCATGATGAACAGGATACGAAGGTTGTGCGGAATGTATTTGATGAATTATATAAACAGGGGTATAATTTATGGATCGATACGGCTAATATTCCCAAAGATGAAAACTCCTGGAGAGTGGCAGCACAGAAAGCATTAAGATATCCAGAAATGACCTGCAAAATAGCATTATTTTTCAGAAGCGAAAGTTCTTTGATCAGTCCAAATGTTTTAAAAGAACTGGAAATGATAAAAAAATTAAAACATATTGCACGTATTGTAGTGATTGATATATGGCAAAATCCGGAAATGGATGCGGATAAGTATGAAGATTTATTATTGAACGATCTGGAGGATGATGATAAATATTCAATATGTGATAAAATATATGAAACCGTAGATAAGGACAGTAATGCAATTAGGACTAAGGATATTGGCAATGAATTAAAAGCGTTGGTAAATGAAGTTGCAGAACAGTTAAAAATTGCAGGTATCAAACCTCGAAAATTAGAAACTAAAAAATCATCAGACACGACCACAGATTCTGATGATGGTATAACAGGTCCTGTTGATCTGAATGGAGGGAAAGGTTCAACAGGTGGCCGCTCCAAAGGCAATTTCTACAACTTTGATCTGTACGGAAAGCAGTATACCGGCAAGATCCTGAAAGAAATGATGCTTACTGTATTTAAAACAGTTATGTATCGTCACCCGGATAAGCTGGATCAATTACTTGCAGAAGTTTCATGCCTTGGTGAAGGAGTGAAGATTGCAAGAGATACCAAACCAAGCTTATTTAGAGCCGGTGAAGTTATTGAGATCAGTGGCCGCCAGATCGCCATTGGAACATCTTTGGATGAAAGAGCTGTAAGAAAATATATTGATAAACTGATCATGGCTGCAGGTGAGCAGAAATCTATCTTTAATTTAGGTGAAAAGAAAGCAAAAGAATAAAACGTAAGAATAAAACATAAGAAGGAATAAACTATGATCACATATTCCGAAATAGAAAATCTGATCACGGACCATCGGTTTCAGGATTTAAAATACCGTCAGGAAAAAACAAATGTATTTACCATTGTTGGACAGACCCATACAGAACACTGGCACAGCTCTTTTATCAGCTGGTTGCTGGACTCCCATTCTTCCCTGAGACTGGGACATTTTCCCCTGGCAAGACTTCTGACCCTGTATATGATAAAAAATCCGAGCTGTGGTTTTAACCTCAGGGATATTTATAACTGGAAGTTGGATGATATCCGTTTTTCCACAGAAAAAGATGCATCCTATGATGGAAAGAAGCGTTCCATCGATGTATACGGGGAAAGCAATGAACTGATCCTGGTGATCGAAAACAAGGTAAATGCCAGAGAAAATTATAATAATTCGGACCAGGGTCAGACTATGGACTATTATAATTATGTGGAAAGAAATAAACGCCCGGAACAGAGGGCATTGTATTTCTTCATTACCGCAGACCAGAAGCAGACACCTTATGCGGATATGTATGTACAGATCTCTTATCAGGAAATGTATGACAGCATTATATCCAAATGTATGGAGCATCCCCAGGTTTCTGATGATGGAAAATACCTGTTAGAGCAATATGCAGCCAATCTGCGCGAGACCATCCACAATTCTAATATGCCTATGGCACTGGTAAATATACCTCTCTGCAAAGACCTGTATAATGACTATTCAGAAATTTTGGACGGCATTTTTGATACAGCAGAACAGACTGTGGATATACGATCCAGTATAGATCCGGCCTGCATGGCATACGAACATTATCAGTCTGTATTTGATGAGATCTACCTCTCAGTAGAGGAAAAATTTGGAAGAACGCCCAAAGCCCAGCTTCAAAGACAGGTCCTTAGTTTTACAGATTTGTATAACCGGGGCGCTGTCACAGACGGCATGATGTTTACCATGAGATATGATGGTGAAACATACTATGCAAAAGCAGTCCTTACAAAAGACAAAAAGAACTGTTATTTCCAGGTGCTGGACGAGGATAAAAAGGCAATCCGGCAGCCTAAAACAGGAAAAATTCTGGGAATTTATGACAATGCGTCTTCTGCAGGTGTAGATATTATCAACATGCGCCGGGAGAAAAAAGGCATCAAGGAAAAAGTAAAGACCCTGCGTGGGACTACCTACTGGGTAAATTCTGATGGAATGAGTATCAAAGACCTGATGGATAAATACTGATGGAGATAAGATAAAAATGTTAAAAAGCGATTGGAAAAAAATTGGTAAGCGTATCCTGTTTTTTGTCCCGTTAATAGTCGGCACTGCCGGCTATTTGACGTCTGGTGAAAAAATCACAGATGCATTATATGCAGGTATGACTCTTTATGGTTTTAATTCTGTTTCAAGTGATTACAACATATATATAGAATTCGCCAGATGGACGGCTCCCATTGCGGCTGGAGCTGTTATTGTGTCCGCTTTTCACGGGTTGTGGAATACGCTGCATTGGAGATTTCGGCTTTTTGGAAGAAAAGACAGTGTAGCCGTATATTCAGACGAAGATATTAAAATAAAATTTGATAAAAAAACGAAGGTAATTTACCCGGGAGAAGAGTTTAAAGGATATGCCAAAAGCCATATTATCCTGTTTTCTTCTGATCAGGAAAGTCTGCAGTTTTACCAGAAAAACAAAGAAGCACTGGCGGGAAAGAAAGTATATATTGGTCTTAGGGAACTGGAATCCGGGCTTACAGAAGATATAAGAAATGTGACATTATTTGATGTCAGCGGATCTGTAGCAAGGCTGCTTTGGAAGGACCTGGCTTTATGGAAAATGGGAAAAAATGAACTGAATGTGGTTATTTACGGCAATCATATGTTGGCACAACAGATACTTTCCGTTGGATTGCAGCAAAATCTGTATTCTTTAAAACAGAAAGTTCATTACTATTTTGTATCAGATAACCCATTATTCCAGATCCGGCATAAAGATATAGACCTGATGAACGGGGATACGGTCACTTATTACGAAACATCCGATGATAAGGCATGGGATGCCATATCTGTTGCAGACCGGGTGATCATTGCAGATCAGACGGGTCTTGACCTGCTTCAGACTGTGGCAGTTAAGGCAAAAGATGGCAGCAAGATCTATTATTATTCCCCTAAAGAAGGAGATGCAGCAGAGTACATTTCTTTTGGAAATATGATCCCCTTTGGACGGGAAGCAAGGATCTTTACAGACAGAAACATAAGGCAGCAAAAGCTGGTAAAATCTGCCATCGCTTTAAATGGATACTATAGTGGGATTGATTACAAAAACGAAGGATCAGAAGAAAAACAGAAGAAATTGCAGGATAAGTGGAAGAAACTGGATGGTTTCCTAAAAGCATCTAATATTTCTGCTGCAGATTATGGAACGGTTATTGCAAAACTGTCAAAAAAAGTGTCTGTAGAAGAACTGGCGCAGTTGGAACATATGAGATGGTGCCGTTTTTATTATCTGAACTATTGGAAATCTGGGGATACAAAAGATGAGTTAAAACGTATCCATAGAGATCTGATTCCATATGGCAAACTGGATCCTGCTGAAAAAAGAAAAGATATAAAAAATGTCCAGATGTTTTGTGATGCCGGGAAAAAGAGCAAGAACAATGTGTAAGCTATGGGGAAAAAGATGAAGTACGAACTGACAAAATCCAAATATTGTAAGGGGGTTCAATGCCCGAAAATACTGTGGCTGGATGAAAATATGCCGGAAATGGCTGAAAATACTGCCTCAGAAAGTGTGCTGGAAACGGGTACAAAAGTAGGTGAACTGGCCCGCAGTTATTTTGGTGAGTATGATTTGGTGGTGTATAACCGGGATAAAAAGAAAATGGCGGATCAGACAGAAGTATTTATGAAAACATCCCAGAATATCGCAGAGGCATCCTTTTACGTGGATGGGCTGTTCTGCGCAGTAGATATCCTTCACAGAAATGGAGACGGCTGGGATATTGTGGAAGTGAAGAGTTCTACGGAAGTAACGGATATTTACATAGAGGATATGGCATTTCAGTATTATGTACTTGTAAAATGCGGTGTGTCGGTGAAACATATTTATAACCTGCATATTGATAATACCTATGTAAAAAACGGCCCTTTGGAGATCCATAAACTATTTATGCTGGAAGACTGTACCGATGAGGTGATCCGGCGCTTTTACGAGATCAGTGAACAGGACCGGATCAGCAGGATCCGGGATATCATTTGGATTTTGAAACATTCCAGCAGGCTATTCCTGAAAATGTTTGTTCCGCTGCCTATAATGTGTCCTTTGAAAAGACTGTGATCCGGCATCTGGCAGAATCATTTCCGGATCTGGCCGGACATCTTATGAATATCCATGAAAACATGCATGACCTCATGATCCCGTTCCAGAAACAATATTATTACAGTGCCGCCATGCAGGGCTCCTATTCCATCAAATACGTCCTCCCTGCCCTGTGGCCAGGTGACCCGGAATTAGATTACCATAACTTAGACGGTGTCCATAACGGCGCGGAAGCTTCTGCCTCCTTCGCAGATATGGCAAACCATACACCGGAAGAGGTAGAAGAGATGCGAAAGAACCTTTTAAAGTACTGCAGGCTGGATACGTATGCTATGGTGAAGGTGTTGCGGAAGCTAAAAGATGTTGCGTCCGGACAATCATAGCAATGGATAAAATTGCACATTTTCCCAAACAAAATCACCCTTAAAACCCCGCATAAACTCTGATTGTATGCGCCAAAAAACAAACATTGTTTTTTCTTTAACACAAGATAAAATTTATCAAAAAATCACTTGCCTTTCTCCGAAAATATGATATCATTCGTGGTGAGTTAAGAAAAACTAACAATCGCGGAATACAAAAACAGGAGGAAGGAAATGTTTAACTACGAACAGTGGGACGGATTTGAAGGTCGTCTCTGGAAAGAAGAGATCAATACAAGAGATTTCATTCAGAAGAACTATACACCATATGACGGTGATGCATCATTCTTAGCAGGACCTACCGAAGCTACGGATAAGCTTTGGGGAATTCTGCAGGGACTTCAGAAGGAAGAGCGCGCTAAGGGCGGCGTTTTAGATATGGATACTGATATCGTATCTGGTATTACTTCTCATGGACCTGGATATATTAGTGAAGAGACAAAGGACTTAGAGCAGATCGTTGGTCTGCAGACAGACAAGCCATTAAAGAGAGCATTCATGCCTTACGGTGGTATCCGTATGGCAGAGGAAGCTTGCAAGAACTATGGCTACGAGCCAAGCCCAGAGCTTCACAAGATCTTCACTGAGTACTGCAGAACCCATAACCAGGGCGTATTTGATGCTTACACTCCAGAGATGAAGAAAGTTCGTCACAACAAGATCATTACCGGACTTCCAGATACTTATGGCCGTGGACGTATCGTAGGTGACTACCGCCGTGTAGCTCTGTACGGTATCGACCGCCTGATGGAAGAGAAGGCAAATGATTTTGCTAACTGCGGTGACGGAACTATGACTGATGACGTGATCCGTTTAAGAGAAGAGATCTCCAGACAGTATCAGGCATTAAAGGATATGAAGAAGATGGCAGCATCTTACGGATACGATATTTCCCAGCCTGCTAAGACTGCTAAGGAAGCTGTTCAGTGGTTATACTTCGGATACTTAGCTGCAGTTAAGACCCAGAACGGTGCTGCAATGAGCGTTGGTCGTATCTCTACTTTCCTTGATATCTACATCAAGAGAGATATGGATAAGGGCATCTTAACTGAGTCCCAGGCTCAGGAGCTGATCGACCACATGGTAATGAAGTTCCGTATGGTTAAGTTTGCAAGAATCCCATCTTACAACCAGCTGTTCTCCGGCGACCCGGTTTGGGCTACTCTGGAAGTTGGTGGTATCGGCGTAGACGGACGTTCTATGGTAACTAAGACCGACTATCGTTTCCTGCACACCTTAGAGAACATGGGACCATCCCCAGAGCCAAACATGACTGTTCTTTATTCTTCTGCACTGCCAGAGAACTTCAAGAAGTATGCAGCTAAGATCTCTATTGATACAAGCTCTGTACAGTATGAGAACGATGACGTAATGAAGCCAGAGTGGGGCGATGATTACTCCATCTGCTGCTGCGTATCTGCTACCCAGACCGGTAAGGAAATGCAGTTCTTCGGTGCCCGCGCAAACCTGGCTAAGTGCTTACTGTACGCTATGAACGGTGGACGTGATATGAAGTCCAAAGAGCAGGTTGGTCCAGAGTACACACCAATTACTTCTGAATACCTTGATTATGATGAAGTGATCCGTAAGTACGAGGTAATGATGGATTGGCTGGTAGGCGTATATGTAAATACCTTAAACCTGATCCAGTATATGCATGACAAGTACTTCTATGAGGCTGCTGAAATGGCTCTGATCGATACCGATGTCAGACGTACATTCGCTACCGGTATTGCTGGTTTCTCTCATGTAGTTGACTCCTTAAGTGCTATTAAGTACGCAAAGGTTAAGACTGTTCGTGATGAGACTGGCCTGATCGTTGACTTCGTAACTGAGGGAGACTTCCCAAGATACGGTAATGACGATGACAGAGCAGATGAGATTGCTGTATGGCTGTTAAAGACCTTCCTTGAGAAGTTAAAGAGACGTCACACCTACAGAAATTCTGAGCCTACAACTTCTATCCTGACCATTACTTCCAACGTAGTATATGGTAAGGCTACCGGAAGCATGCCAGATGGCAGAAGAGCAGGCGAGCCACTGTCCCCAGGTGCAAACCCAAGCTACGGCGCAGAGCAGAACGGCTTACTGGCTTCCTTAAACTCTGTAGCTAAGCTGCCTTACGAGTGGGCTCTGGATGGTATCTCCAATACCCAGACTATCAACCCAGATGCTTTAGGCCACAGCGAAGAAGAAAGAGTAGATAACCTGGTACAGGTATTAGACGGCTACTTCGATCAGGGCGCTCATCACCTGAATGTAAACGTATTTGGTAAGGAGAAGCTGATCGATGCTATGGAGCATCCGGAGAAGGAAGAGTATGCTAACTTCACTATCCGTGTATCTGGATACGCTGTTAAGTTCATCGACTTAACAAGAGAGCAGCAGATGGACGTTATCTCCAGAACCTGCCATGCAACCATGTAATTTAATACAGGCTGCATTTAATGTAACTGAGAAATAAAATAGCATTCCGCTATTGATCAAAGATCCATATAATGATGTAACGGTTCAGGACATTATGTTCTGGACCGTTATAAATATTTATGGAATGCATTTTCAGAAAATAAGGAGAAAGACGTGGAAGGATTTGTTCATTCTATGGAGACCTTTGGACTGGTTGACGGTCCAGGTGTCCGTTTCGTTGTATTTCTTCAGGGCTGCCGCATGCGGTGCCGTTACTGCCATAACCCGGAGACATGGAAATTAGAGGGAGGTACTCCCTGGACTGCAGATAAATTATTTTCCCATGTATACCGGTATAAGAGCTACTGGAATAAAAAAGGACAGCCAAACGGCGGTATTACCGTCAGCGGAGGAGAACCTCTTCTCCAGATCGACTTTGTTACAGAGTTTTTTAAGAAAGCCAAGGAAAAAGGCGTTCACACAGCTCTGGATACAGCAGGCAATCCTTTTACACTGGAAGAACCATTTATCAGCAAATTTGAAGAACTGATGAAAGTAACGGATCTGGTGATCCTTGATTTTAAAGAGATCGACAACGAAAAACACAAAAAATTAACCGGATGTCCAAATGAAAATATCGTACAGATGGCAAGATGGCTGTCAGACCATGGAAAAGATATGTGGCTGCGCCATGTACTTGTGCCGGATCTGACCGATGATGAAGAAGGACTGATAAAGACCCGTGACCTGATCCGGGAATTAAAGACAGTAAAACGTGTAGAGGTACTTCCGTACCATACACTGGGACTGTTTAAATGGCAGAAACTGGGAATTCCCTATACTTTGGATGGTGTAAGAACGCCTACTGCAGAAGAAGTAAAGAAGGCAGAGGAGATCCTGGAAGTAAGTAAATATCAGTAATATGAAAAAGACAGAGGTAGCTATACAGGACAGACCTGTTGGTGCAGCTGTCTTTTTTATTATGCAGAAGCTCAAGGTTAGTATGTAAAAGAGGCAAACAGGATTTCTGTTTAAAATTTTGTACATGTTCTATATAAATTATTTCTTGGCATTTTAGGGTATTGGTAGTATAATATATGCATGTGATAATAAATTAACAAACTAATAATCTCAAAATAATGTGAAAAACAGGAGGTAATTATTATGGCAAGACTGAGAATGATGCGTGCACCGCAGAAATATGTACAGGGAAAGGATTCTCTGTTTAAATTCCATGAGGAAATGAAAGATCTTGGAAACAAATTCTTGTTTGTCTGTTCAAGAAGTGGATACAAAATGTGCCATGATAAGATTGAGAAGAGTTTTGAAGGAACAGAAGATATCCGCCAGTATGAGATTTTTGGTGGTGTATCCAGTGTTGGTGAGATTGAACGGATGAGGAAAATTGTCCGCGAAAATAGACTGAATGTAGTAGTAGGTGTTGGCGGTGGTTCAGCCATTGATACAGCAAAGGCTACTGCTTATTATGAAAAACTTCCGGTGGTAATTATCCCAACAGTCGTTGCGACAGATGCTCCATGTACAGGACTTTCTGTTATTTACAATGATGATGAGACATTTAACAGCTATTTATTTTATCCAAAGAACCCGGAAGCTGTTATTGTGGACAGTGATGTGATTGCAAAATCACCTGTAAAATTTTTGGTAGCAGGTATGGGTGATGCCCTTGGAACTTATTTTGAAGCAAGAGCATGTCAGCGTACCGATGCGCCAAGCCTGGAATTTGGTGGTATTACAAGATCTGCAATGGCACTGTGCAAACTTTGCTATGAGACTTTAAAAGAGTATGGTGCAGCTGCAAAACATGCCTGTGAAAATCAGGTAGTTACTCCAGCGTTGGATGCTATCATCGAAGCCAATGTATACCTGTCTGGTGTAGGCGCTGATAATGGCGGTCTGGCTGTTGCCCATTCTTTCTATAATGGTCTGACAGCTTTAGGCGGACACAGTGCACCACATGGAAACTGCGTTGCTTATGGTACTCTGGTACAGCTGATATTAGAGGGCGCTCCAAAGGCAGAGTTTAAAGAAGTTCAGGATTTCTGCCGGGAAGTAGGTCTTCCTGTTATTCTGGAAGAAATTGGTGTAACAACCAAGGAACAGGTAAAGGTCATTGCAGAGCATGCCTGTGTAGAAGGCGAATCCATACATAATATGGTAGCAGATGTAACTGCAGATCAGCTTTACGATGCAATCCTTGCTGCTGATTCTCTGGGGAAAGAGGTACTGGGAAAATAGTGCTGTATTTAAGCATTAAAGTATTCCTCAGCAAGCACAGTCTGTATAAAGGCCCGCACCTGAGGGAGTTCAAAATAATGGCTTTTATATAAAATATGAGAAGTACGTATAAAGGGAGATCCGTCCTGAAAGAAAAGGGGCGTGATGCTCCCTTTATAATTTTTTAAACAGATCTCCGGCAAAATAGACCAGCCAATACCATTTTCCACCATTTCCAGGCAGCTGGAAATATCATCGATCCAAAGCTGGGTGCGGCAGTTGGCGCACCCATTTTCCTGTTTCCACTGTTCAATGCGGTCGTAAAAAGGAGAGTCCGTATGACGTCCGATATAAGGGATATCCTTTAAGGAGAGTTCAGCCATTTCCTGATTTCGTACCAGACATATCGGTTCTCTAGAAAGGATAACATCCCCATCCTGCCAGTTAAAATTGCCACGGACCAATGCAATAGAGATCTCATTATCAGCCAGTGCACGGTATAACTGGGTACTTTGCATTGTAGTCACATAAATGTCTACTTTTGGATATTTTTTCATAAATGTTTTCAGTACAGCTGGAAGTTTATACCGGGCAATATTAACAGAAACACCGATCTTTAAAGAACCGCAGATCTCCCCCTGGAGCGAAAGGGCATAGGCCCGTATGTGTTCCATGGACTGGGAGATCTTTTCAATTTCCGGGAAGATCCCCTCAGCAGCGGGTGTAGGGAGAATGCCTTTGCGGGAACGGATAAAAAGCTGGCATCCCAGGTCCTGCTCCATTTTCTGGATTCGTTTGGTGAGAGAAGACTGGGTGGTATAAAGCTTCTTTGCTGTCTTTGTAATATTCTGTGTATCGATCAATGTTTTTAAAAGTTCAATATCCTGTTCATCCATAAATAAACCAACCTCCTGTCAGGCAAATTTCCATAAACATAAACCATTCCATAATGGAATGTAATATAATGAAATTATACAATTTTACAGAATGGATAGCAAGGCCTATAATACAGTTAAACAAAGAAAAACGTATAGAAATCAATATAAAGGAGGACTTGTTTTATGTATATGAAGAAATATCCCTGTGTTTACATGAGAGGCGGTACCAGCAAAGCCGTATTTTTCCATGAGAAGGATCTGCCGGAAGATCAGAGTCTCTGGGATGACATTTTTATGAAAGTCATGGGAACCCCGGATGTAAAACAGATCGATGGAATGGGCGGAACCGTATCATCTACAAGTAAGGTTGCCATTATTTCCAAATCCGACCGCCCGGATGTAGATGTAAATTATACATTCCGCCAGGTAGACATTATCATTCCAAGGGTAGATGGAAGCGCCAACTGCGGAAATATCTCATCTGCTGTAGGTCCATTTGCCATTGATGAGGGCCTGGTTCCGGCTGTAGAGCCAATCACAGTAGTTCGTATTTTAAATACCAATACCAACAAGATCATTGAAGAACATGTACGTGTAAAAGATGGCCATGCAGATGTGTATGGGGATGAAGTGATCAAGGGTGTTCCTGGAACAGGTTCCCGTATTGATATGTATTTTGAAGATCCGGCAGGTTCTAAAACAGGAAAGCTCTTCCCCACAGGACAGAAAAAAGAGATTTTTGATGTACCGGGATATGGTCCGGCAGAGGTAACGGTTTTAGACTGCTCCAATCCTATGGTATTTATCAAGGCATCGGATCTGGGAATTAAAGGAACGGAACTGGTGGAATTAAACCAGAATGCAGATGTTATGGAACATATTGAACGGATCCGTGGAATGGCAGCTGTTAAGTGCGGGTTTGTGGAAAAATGGGAAGATGCCAGAACGAAATCTACTTCTGCACCAAAGGTATCCATTGTATCAGCGCCTCAGGATTACACAGATATGGACAAAAATCAAGTAAAGGCCGAAGATATGGATCTGTGTGTAAGAGCAATCTCCGTAGGTGCCCTGCATAAGGCATATCCTATGACAGTAGCTGTAGGAACAGGTGCTGCTGCAAGGATCCCTGGAACCATCGTTTATGAAACATTAAAAGCTCCATTAGAGGGTGATATCATCCGTCTGGGACATTCCAGCGGTATTACCGATGTAGATATTAAGATGGATGGAGAAAAGGTGTTAAAAGGCGGTGTTACAAGAACAGCAAGAAGGATCATGGATGGCTTTGTATACATAAGAGAATGATCTGAAGTAACTTCATAAAAATTAAGATAATTGGGGAAATGTTTTAACATTCAGGAGGAATTACATATGGGATTACAGGTATTGGCACTGGCCTGTCTGGTTGGCGCGATCATATTGGGATTTGTAAGAAAGATGAATGTAGGTATTGTCTGTTTTGGACTGGCACTGATCCTGGGAACTATAGGGGGAATGGCGTCAGGAAAGATCTATGGCGGCTTTCCGTATAAACTGTTTAGCACATTGTTGGGAACCATGTTATTTTTCAGTTTGCTGCAGCAAAACGGAACACTGGAAAAAGTTTCCAAAAAGCTGATCAGCTTCTGCGGAAATAATACATTCCTGGTTCCGGTCATTATTTATCTTGTAAGTTTTATCCTTTCCGCTGCAGGCCCTGGTGCTATCAGCGTACAGTCGGTAACCGTTATGTTTGCTGTATCACTGGCAGTACAGATGGATGCAAGCCCGGTACTTATGGGAGCAATGGCCATCCTTGGAGCAGTAGGAGGCACAGCATCACCTATTGCACTGACCGGTATCATTGTAAATGATCTTTTGGCACAAATGAATATGGAAGGCGTTGGAATGAACATGTTTATTGGAGTTTCCATTGCCAACTTTGCCTGTGCAGTTGTTACTTATATTGTTTTAGGCGGTTATAAACTGAGAAGAAGTGCCGGTGAAGCTGCTGCTGTGAAAGAACATTTTACAAAAGAACAGACCATCAGCCTGGTGGCATTACTGATCATGGTGGTTATGGTAGTTGGATTTTCTTATGATGTAGGACTGATCTGCTTTACTTTATCACTTGTTCTTATCCTTCTTAGAACTGCAGATGAGAAGAAAGCGATCAAGATGATCCCATGGAATGTATTGATTCTGATCGCAGGTGTCAGTGTGTTGATGAACATTACCCAGACAATGGGCGGTATTGAGTTGCTTTCTGATATCCTTGCATCTTTTATGAATTCTACTACAGCAGCGCCGCTTATGGGATTTACAGGCGGTCTGATGTCATGGTTTTCCAGTGCAAATGGAGTTGTATTCCCAACGCTGATCCCTACAGTTCCAGATATTTCAGCACAGGTAGGCGGTGCCTCTGTTATGCAGATGATCGTAGCCATCGTATGCAGCGCTACGGTAGCAGGTATCAGTCCTCTGTCTACAGGCGGAAGCCTGATCATGGCAAGTTACACCCAGGAATCTGGCTGTGATGAGAAAGAACAGCAGAAATTATTTGGACAGTTATTTATGCTTTCTGCTGGAATGGTAGCTTTGGTGTTTGTTTTGACTTTAGCCGGACTGCTTAAATTTCTTGGATAAATTTTAAGAAAACATAATACAGAAGGGAAAGATGAAAATGGAAAAATTTGCATATATTGGCTGCCGTACCACAAAAGAGCGAAAAGCCAGAGGAAAAGGGATCAGTGTATACAAGGTTGATGGAGATAACTGGGAGCTGGTACAGATCCTGGAAGGTCAGGTAAATCCTTCTTATCTCTGTCTGAATAAAGCACAGGACCGTCTGTACAGCATACATGGAGATTTTTGCCAGGTAAGCGCATTTAAGATCCGGGAAAATGGTACCTTAGAGTACCTTAATACAGTAAAAACATATGGGACCAATCCGGTGCATCTTACATTAGACCCAGAAGAAAGATGGCTTTATGTAGCCAATCTCCAGACGGGAAGCGTATCTGTGATCCCAGTCCTTGAAGATGGATCTTTGGGAAAACTTTATGACCTGGAATTTATTTCAGGAAATGGCGGTCCCGGCTATATTTCCCATCCTCACCAGACCATGAAAGACAGAAGCGGACGCTGGCTGGTGGTCCCTTCCCAGGGGCGACTGCAGGGAGTCGGGAAACTGACCGTGTTTGCCATTGACGAAGAACAGGGAAGTCTGAAAGAAACATTTATCCAGAAAGGCCGTACCGGTGCGGAACCAAGACACTGCGTGTTCCATCCGGGAAATAAATACTGTTACTGTGTAAATGAAAAAGACAGTACCGTAGCAGCTTATGATTTTGATGAAAAAACAGGTAAGCTGGCATTAAAACAGCTTCTTACCAGTCTGCCGGAAGATTATGCAGGAGATGGCTGGGCAAGTGCCATTGATATCCATCCGGAAGGTCATACACTGTATGTTTCCAACAGAAAACATGACAGCATTACGGTTTATCATCTGGATGAAGCAACAGGAAATATGACTTATATCCAGAATATCAAAACAGGCGGAGAGCAGCCAAGATTTATTACATTAAACCCGGAAGGCACCAGACTTTTGGCAGCAAATGAGCTTTCTGATACCATTACTGTTTTTGAGATCCTAAAAGATGGAACGTTGAAAGATACAGGAAGGAAGATCGCTACAGAAAGTCCGGTGTGCATTGCATGGAAAACCTGTTAGTACAAGATGTGGGAAAATTTCAGATCAGGATATGTTAATACATATAAATTATAGAAGAAAAGGAGAATGAGTATGGTCACCTTACACAGCGGAAAACAGATCATTATTGATAATAAGAGGATTGCATCAAAAGAAGAAGCAGCAGCTGTCTCACAGGAAGAGGCATTTAAAAATACACTGACTTACCAGGTGTTAAAGAAGCATAACCATTCTGATAATATGGAACATTTACAGATCCAGTTTGACTCCATGGGAGTATATGATAATACTTATGTAGGTATCCTTCAGACTGCTTATGCCAGCGGTTTAAAGGAATTTCCAATGCCCTGTGTATTTACCAACTGCCATAACTGCCTTTGTGCAGTAGGCGGCACTATTAATACCGATGTACATAAATATGCGGAGTCAGCCTGTAAAAAATCCGGCGGCATTTTTGTACCGCCTCATGAAGCGGTGATCCACCAGTATATGCGTGAAATGATCGTGAAGTCCGGGGATATGTCTATTGTATCTGACTCCCATACCCGCTATGGAACACAGGGATCTTTATCCATCGGTGAAGGCGGCCCGGAACTGGCAAAGGCAATGCTTGGAAAGTATTATGAGATCGATTATCCGGAAGTGATCGCTGTATTTTTAACAGGTGCTCCAAAGCCATGGGTAGGACCTATGGATGTAGCCTTAAGCATCATCGGAAAAGTATTCAAGAATAATTTCGTTAAGAATAAAGTCCTGGAATTTGTGGGACCTGGTGTAAGCAGCCTGTCCATGGATTTCAGAAATGGTATTGATACCATGACTACAGAGTCTGCCTGCCTTTCTTCTTTATGGTCCACCGATGAAAAGACAGAAGAGTATTTTAAGATCCATAACCGTCCAGATGATTATAAGAAAATGGTGCCGGGAAATGCAGCCCTTTATGACGGTATCGTAGAGATCGATCTGGATACCATTGTTCCTATGATCGCCCTTCCGTTCCACCCAAGCAATGCATATCCTCTGGCAGATGTGATCGCAGAGCCGGAAAAATACCTGTCTATGGTAGAAGAAGAGGCAAAGCGTGTATTTGAGAACAACCCGGATATCCATTTAGACCTGCTTTCCAAGATCCATGATGGAAAGATCAAGGTTGACCAGGGCGCTATTGCCGGCTGTGCAGCAGGATCCTTTGAAAATATCTGTGCAGTAGATACCATTGCAAAGAAATTAAACAAAGGCTTGGGAACATTCCCACTTAATATTTATCCGGCTTCCCAGCCGATCATGTATGAGTTAAATAAAGCAGGTGTATTAAATGACCTGATGACTTACGGTGTAAGAGTGAAAACTGCTTTCTGCGGCCCTTGCTTTGGCGCTTCAGATGCTCTGGGAAATAATGATTTCTGCATCCGCCACAGTACCAGAAACTTCCCCAACCGTGAAGGCTCCAATCCGGCAACTGGCCAGATCGCTTCCGTTGCGCTTATGGACTCCAAGTCCATTGCAGCAACCGCATTTAACGGCGGTTATCTGACTTCCGCAGAAGATGTGCCGGTAGAATATTACACTCCAGAGTATCATTTTAACAGTGATATTTATAAGAATATTGTATACAACGGCTATAAAAATCCAAAGCCCGAGACAGAGATCGTTTATGGTCCTTCCATTAAAGATTGGCCAAAGATGGTTGCCCTTACAGACAACTTATTGCTTCAGGTAGCCAGTGTGATCCGTGATGAAGTAACTACTACTGATGAACTGATCCCTTCTGGTGAAACGGCATCCTATCGCTCTAATCCATATAAGATCTCTGAATTTACACTGATCCGCAAGGATCCTCAATATGTGGGAAATGCAAAAGCCATTCAGGAATATGAAACAGCCAGAAGAAACGGGGATGCAAAAAAGACAGCAGAAGTTTATGAAGTATTAAAAGCAGCAGGAGTAACAGCAGATACAGAGGAGCTGATGAAGACTACAGGAATTGGCTCTGTCCTTTATGCAAAACGCCCAGGTGACGGTTCTGCAAGAGAATATGCAGCCAGCTGCCAGAAGGTTCTTGGAGGACTTGCCAATATCTGTATTGAGTATGCAACCAAGCGTTACCGCAGCAACTGTGTAAACTGGGGCATTCTGCCATTTACCAATCCGGATAAGGAAATTGTTCTGGAACCAGGAGAATATGTATATCTTCCAGGCATCCGCAAAGCAGTAGAAGAAGGAGCCACAAAGGTAACAGCTACGGTGATCGGAACAGATGGAAGCACCAGACCAATGGAACTGGAACTTAAAAATGTAACAGAAGCAGAAAAGAAGGTACTTCTTGCAGGTTCTCTGATCAACTTTTATAAGGAAGAAAAATAATAAGAAGTAAAAGCAAGATGATATCCCAAAAAGATCCAAAGAGTAAGGGAATAGAAGGAGCATTTATGGAGAAAAGTGAGATGCGTAAACTGGCAGAGTTTATAGAAAAACTTAGCTGGGATGACCTGCCGGAAGAAGTAAAAACCACAGTATCTTTCCGGGCCCTGGATCTGATCAGCGCTGCTTTGGGAGCTGTGGATGATCCGCTGGTTAAAAAAGTAAAAGCTTCTTATTTAGAGAGAAATAACGGAACAGGCGGTAAGATCTGGGGAAGCGAAGGAGAAACGGATATTTCTACAGCTGCTTATATAAATGCCATGCTGGCCCATACTCTGGAACTGGATGATGTCCATCCGGCGTCAAAAACACATGGAAGCGCCAGCCTGATCCCGGCTGCATGGAGCTGTGCCCGGTATGTCCATGCTTCTGGAAAAGAATTTCTCACAGCAGTGGTATGTGGCTATGAAACCGTCAGCCGGATCGGTATGGCGTTGGGAGTAACAAGTCACAGAAAAAAGGGCTGGCATGCCACTGCTACCTGCGGAGGTTTTGGCTGCGCAGCTGCCTGCGGAAAGCTTCTGGGGCTGAATGCAGATGAGCTGGTATCGGCTCTTGGGATGGCAGGAACCCAGAGTTTTGGCAGATGGGCCTTTTTAGGGGATGGAAGCACCTGCAAAGTGCTCCACCCGGCCAGAGCGGTTGTAAATGGTCTGGATGCAGCATTTTTAGCAAAAGCCGGAATGACCGGACCGGAGCATATTTTGGAGGCAGAGGATGGCGGTTTACTGGCGGCTATGTCTGATACTGGTGATATAGTAAAAGTCAGTAAAGGTCTTGGTACAGATTGGGAGATCCTTCATATGGATATGAAGCCATATCCCTGCTGCCGCAGTGCCCATTGTGCTATAGATTGCAGTCTGAAATTAAGAGACAGTATTTTGGAAAAAATTGGAAAAGAGTACGATCATAAGACCTTAGAAGAAGAGAGAAAAAGGCTGACAGAAGCTATCAGGGAGATTGAGATCAAGACCTATGAAGTGGGATATAAGCAATGTGCAGTCAGTGATGGCTGTTTACATCCGCAAAATACCATAGATGCAAAGTTTTCCATTCCATTTTGTACAGCGGCAGCATTCCTTTTTGGAAAAGTGACTATGAGCGAGTTTTCAGATCAGACAGTAGAAGATCCTTCTATGCAATGCCTTATAGAAAAAGTAACGGTGATGCCGGATGAAGCTTTTTCGGCTGTATATCCGGCTCATTGGGGATGTTCTATGAAGGTCATTTTAGAAAATGGTATTGTTCTGGAAACACAGGTATCTGATCCGTCAGGAGGAGAGAATTACCCTCTTACAAAAGCGCAGATACTTAAAAAGGCAGAAAATCTTATTAAGATCTGCTATCCGGGAAAAGAAAAACAGATAGCAGAAAAATTGCTGGATCTGGCAGAGGCAGAGAGATTACCTGAATTATAAAACGTACCAGGAAGTATAAGAAGTATAAAAAGTATAAGATCCAGTAAGACAGCCTGAAGAAAGTCGTGAAAAACGATGAACTTCAGGCTGTTTGCGTTGTCATGAACTTCATTTTCTGTTACAATAAAAGGTACGGAAACAACCAGAAAATGCAGAAAGCCTAAAATCAGGTGACAGAATTTGAATTATAATACAGATAATAAAACAGATACAATATATCAGCCAACCATCTATCAATATGCAAATATCATCATCGACATATCCCACGAAAGCGTAGATAAGACTTTCCAGTACCGCATCCCGGAGCACCTTTTAGGGCAGATCACTGCGGGACAGCAGGTGTATATTCCTTTTGGCGCAGGCAGCCATAAACGCAAAGGCTATGTGGTGGAGTTGACCAACCAGACGGAATACGACATATCGAAAATAAAAGAAATCGACTCTCTGGTAGAAGGAAGCATTACCGCCCAGTCCCAGCTGATCCACCTGGCATGGTGGATGAAGGAACGGTATGGTTCTACTATGAACCAGGCATTAAAAACAGTGCTTCCGGTGAAGCAAAAGGTGCGGGAAGCGCCTAAGCGTAAGATCCATCTTCTGGTGGATGCGCTGACTCTGGAAGCTGCGATCCAGACAGCAGAGCGGAAAAAATACAAGGCCCGTCTGCGACTATTATATGCTTTAAAAGAAAATCCGGACCTTCCTTATGAAAATACCCTTCATAAGCTGAACCTGACGGCGGCAGCCATCCGGCCACTGGAACAGGAGGGACTTCTTGCAGTCCAGGTGGTGAACCAGTACCGCAATCCCTTAGAGGAAATGCGCCGCCTTTTAACAGACGCTTCTAAAGCCCAGTGGAAACCGCCTGTTCTAAATAAGGATCAGCAAAGGATCGCAGCTAATATCTGTGAAAAATATGACAATGGGGACCGAAAACCATGTCTTATCCACGGTATCACAGGCAGCGGAAAAACAGAAGTGTACATGGAACTGATCAGTCATGTGATCCGGGCTGGAAAGCAGGTCATCCTTCTGATCCCGGAGATCTCCCTTACCTGGCAGACAGTCATGCGTTTTTATCTTCGTTTCGGGGACCGGGTATCTGTACTAAATTCCCGGATGTCCGCAGGAGAGCGCTTTGACCAGTATGAACGGGCCAGAACCGGGGATATTGATATTATCATAGGTCCAAGATCCGCTCTTTTTGTGCCCTTTGAACGATTGGGAATGTTGATCATTGATGAGGAACATGAAAATTCCTATAAAAGTGAGCTTTCTCCCAGATATGACGCCAGGGAAGTGGCAAGAAAACGGGGAGAAATGGAAGGAGCCATGCTGGTCCTTGGCTCTGCAACGCCTTCTCTGGAAACCTATACCAGAGCAGTAAGAGGGGAATATGACCTTTATAAGCTGACCAGACGTGCCAAAGCAGATGCTGTTCTGCCTACGGTGGAGATCGCCGACCTGCGGGAAGAATTAAAAGCGGGCAACCGGTCTATTTTCAGCGCACGATTAAAAGAACTGTTAGAAGACCGTCTGGAAAAAGGGGAGCAGGCCATGTTATTTATCAACAGACGGGGCTATGCAACTTTTGTGTCCTGCCGATCCTGTGGGGAAGCGGTAAAATGTCCTCACTGTGATGTGACGCTGACCTATCACAAAGACGGCCGGATGATGTGCCATTACTGCGGTTATACCATCCGCCAGCCGAAAACATGCCCTTCCTGTGGCTCCCCATATATTGCCCCTTTTGGTACGGGAACCCAGAAAATAGAAGAGATGGCCACGAAGATGTTTCCAAAAGCCCGGATCCTGCGCATGGACCTGGATACTACTTCTAAAAAGGGCGGTCATCAGCAGATCTTATCTGCTTTTGCAAGAGGAGAAGCAGATATCCTCATTGGCACCCAGATGATCGTCAAAGGCCACGATTTTCCAAAAGTCACTTTGGTAGGTGCTCTGGCAGCGGATCTTTCCCTCTATGCCAGTGATTACCGCTGCAGTGAGGAGACTTTTGATCTTCTGACTCAGGCAGCAGGAAGAGCAGGACGTGGAAATGCAGCTGGAAATGTGGTGATCCAGACCTACCAGCCGGATCATTACAGCATCCAGACAGCTGCGGCCCAGGACTATGAAGCCTTTTATACCCAGGAGATGAATTTCAGGAAACTTCTTGGATATCCGCCAGCAGTAGGGCTTTTAACCATCCAGATCGCAGATAAAAATGAGGGACGATTAGAACAGGCGGCAGCGTTATTGGAAGAGTGTCTGAAGCAGTGGATCGGGCAAAATGAGGATCTGTCAAAGGATGGAACGATCCAGTTTATAGGCCCTGTAAATGCTCCGGTGTTCAAAGTTAATGATATTTATAGAAAAATTTTATATATAAAGCAGGAAAACTATGATATACTGATACACATCAGGAAAATGGCGGAACAATGCTTAAAAGAAGCGCAAGGGCTTGAAAGTGTTGTTTTCCAGTCTGACCTGACTTAATTACGATATTTAAAGGAGAGATAAAAATGGCAGTTCGTCAGATCCGCGTTATTGGGGATGAAATTTTAAATAAGAAATGTAAACCGGTGAAAGAGATGACCGACCGTACAAAAGAGCTGATCGAAGATATGTTCGAGACAATGTATGAGGCAAACGGTGTAGGTCTTGCAGCACCACAGGTAGGTGTTTTAAAAAGAATTGTAGTAATTGATGTAGAAGACGGATATCAGTATGTACTGATCAACCCGGAAATTATTGAGCAGGACGGGGAGCAGACCGGTTATGAAGGCTGCTTAAGCGTTCCTGGAAAAACAGGCGTTGTTACAAGACCAAACCATGTAGTAGTAAGAGCGTTAGATGAGAACATGGATGAGATCGAAGTAGAAGGCGAAGGCTTACTTGCAAGAGCCATCTGCCATGAATGTGCCCATTTAGACGGTCAGCTTTATACTGAACTGGTAGAGGGCGAACTGATGGATACAGAAACTGAAAGTGAAGAAACGATCACAGAAGAGTAAACGCCGATTTTGAAAGGACTGAGAAATATACATGCGTATTGTATTTATGGGAACGCCGGATTTTTCCGTTCCGGCATTAAAAGCATTAGTTGAAGCGGGGCATCAGGTAACAGCTGTTGTGACCCAGCCGGATAAGCCTAAGGGCAGAGGAAAAGATGTCCAGATGACTCCGGTTAAGATCCAGGCTTTAGAATATGGCATTCCGGTATACCAGCCTGTAAAGGTAAAAACACCGGAATTTGTAGAAGTATTAAAGAAAGAAGCACCAGATGCCATTGTTGTTATCGCTTTTGGTCAGATCTTATCCAAAGAGATCCTGGATCTGCCAAAATATGGCTGTGTAAACATCCATGCATCCTTACTTCCAAAATACCGTGGTGCAGCACCGATCCAGTGGGCTGTGATCGACGGCGAAAAAGAGACCGGTGTTACGACCATGATGATGGATGTTGGCCTGGATACAGGTGACATCTTAGAGACAAAGGTGATCCCCTTAGATCCAAAGGAAACAAGCGGCAGCTTATTTGAGAAGTTAAGTGAAGCAGGCGGTCCATTGATTCTGTCTACCCTTGAAAAACTGGAAAAGGGAACTATTACAAGAACTCCTCAGGGCGAGTCAGGCACCAGCTATGCAAAGATGCTTACAAAGACTTTAGGCGATATCAACTGGACCATGTCAGCCACAGCCATTGAGCGTCTGATCCGCGGCTTAAATCCATGGCCAAGTGCTTATACTTTTTATAATGGAAAGACTTTAAAAATCTGGGATGCGGATGTATTAGAGGAAGCAGTTCCTACAGATGCAGTTCCGGGACAGGTCCTTCAGGCTGACAAACATGGATTTACAGTCGCAGCAGGAGAGGGAATTTTAAAGATCAATGAACTTCAGTTAGAAGGAAAGAAACGTATGGCAGCAGATGCACTGCTGCGTGGCTTTACTATTACACCGGGAGAGATCCTGGGACACCAGGAGTAAAGATCCTGTTGTGGGAAACACAACCATTACTGTATGGAATAGAAAGAGAGTGATCTTATGTACGGCTACATGCCTATGTATTATTTTGACCCAACTTATGTCCTGATCATCATCGGTGTGCTCCTTTCTATGGGAGCATCTGCAAAGTTAAATGCTACCTATGGCCGTTATTCTTCCGTAGCCAGCCGCTGCGGCATGACCGGTGCCCAGGCAGCACAGCGGATTTTACAGTCCCAGGGAATTTATGATGTGACGGTGCGCCATGTATCAGGAAGACTGACGGACCATTATGACCCAAGAAGCAAGACCGTCAACCTGTCTGATACGGTTTATGGTTCTACCTCTATTGCAGCTATTGGTGTGGCAGCCCATGAGTGTGGCCATGCTATTCAGGATGCAAGAGATTATGTGCCCTTAAGACTGCGTGCAGCCTTAGTTCCGGTAGCTAATTTCGGTTCCCAGATCTCATGGCTCCTGATCATCCTTGGTATCGTATTAGGAGGAACCGGACTGATCAATCTTGGCATCCTTATGTTTTCACTGGCTGTTCTGTTCCAGATCGTTACACTGCCTGTAGAGTACAATGCTTCTCACAGAGCAGTAGCGCTCCTTGACTCCATCGGTATTTTAGAGGGCCGGGAAGTAGGACAGACCAGACAGGTATTAAATGCAGCGGCACTGACGTATGTTGCCGCAGCCGCAGCATCCCTGCTGCAGCTTTTAAGACTTATGCTCCTGTTTGGAAACAGACGCAGAAATGACTAGAAAGGGGAACATGATATGGCAAAAGCCATAGACAGAGGCCTGGAAAACCGGGAGATTGTACTGGGTGTCCTGACAGAGGTACTGGATAAGGGCAATTTCGTCCATCTGGTGTTAAATCAGGCTTTAAGCAAATACCAGTATCTGGAAAAACCAGACCGGGCATTTATCACCAGGGTGACAGAAGGAACTCTGGAATATCTGCTTCAGATCGACTATATCATAAACAGTTATTCAAAAACAAAAACAGAAAAAATGAAACCGCTCATCCGTAATATCCTGCGGATGAGCGTCTACCAGCTCCTTTACATGGACCGTGTACCAGACAGTGCTGTTTGCAATGAAGCAGTCAAACTGGCCATACACCACCATTTTCAGGGGCTGAAAGGCTTTGTAAACGGAGTTTTGCGTACCATTGCAAGAAATAAGGAAGATCTGGATCTTTCCAGTCCGTATTTACGTTACAGCCTTCCGCAGTGGATGTATTCCATGTGGGAAAAAGACTGGGGAAAGGAAAATGCAGAAAAGATTGCAGAATCTTTCTTAAAGGAACGCCCTGTATGGGTGCGCTGTAATTTTAATCTGGATTCCAAAGAAGAGATCCTGGCTTCCCTGAAGGCACAGCAGGCTACAGCAAAACCGGTAGAAGGTTTTGAGGCGATGCTTGCATTATCTGATTATGACTATTTAGAAAGCCTGGAAGCTTTTCAGAAAGGCTGGATCCAGGTGCAGGATATCAGCTCTGCTTTAGTAGGAGAACTGGCTGCGCCGAAAAAAGACAGCTATGTTATGGATGTATGTGCAGCTCCTGGTGGAAAAAGCCTTCATATAGCAGATAAATTACAGGGGACCGGCTGTGTGGAAGCAAGGGATCTTACATACCAGAAGGTGGCTCTTATTGAAGAAAATGCCAGCCGTATGGGGGCAGTCAATGTAAAGGCTGTTCAGTGGGATGCAACAGAATATGATCCTGCAAGTGAAAATAAAGCGGACCTTGTGATTGCGGATCTGCCCTGCTCCGGTCTGGGAATTATTGGAAGAAAGCCGGATATTAAATATCACACCACAGAAGAAAACTTAAAAGAACTGGCAAAGCTGCAAAGAGAGATCCTTTCTGTTGTATGGAAATACGTAAAACCAGGCGGCCGTCTGATCTACAGCACCTGTACCATCAATAAAGAGGAAAATGCAGAAAATGCCCGTTGGATCACAGAAAATCTTCCTTTTAAGCCGGAAGATCTGACAGAAGCCTTTCCATTAAAAGGAGAAGCATTTGCGGGCTTGAAAGAGAACACATATCCGGGAGCAGACCTTAAAAATGGTCAGATCCAGATCCTTCCAGGCATTTCTCCTTTTGAAGACTTTGACGGCTTTTTCATCAGTGTTTTCAAGCGTACATTATAAGGAGTATTGAAATATATGTTAGACCTGATCGATACAAAAGGTAAAAAAGATATAAAGTCCATGACACTGGAAGAAGTGACAGCAGAGATGACAGCCCTGGGAGAGAAATCTTTCAGGGCAAAGCAGCTTTATGACTGGCTTCATGTAAAGCTGGCAGAAAGCTTTGATGATATGAGCACACTGTCCAAGGACCTGCGTCAGAAACTGAAGGAAAATTACAGTCTTACCGCTTTACAGGTAGCAGGAGAGCGCATTTCAGCTATTGACGGTACCAGAAAATACCTGTTCCGATTAGAAGATGGCAATGTGATCGAAAGCGTGTGGATGCAGTATCACCACGGGAATTCTGTATGTATTTCTTCCCAGGTGGGCTGTCGTATGGGCTGCCGCTTCTGTGCATCTACTCTGGATGGCATGGAGCGAAATTTACGTCCTTCTGAGATGCTGGACCAGATCTACCGTATCCAGACCATTACAGGAGAGCGGGTGTCCAATATCGTAGTCATGGGTTCCGGAGAACCGATGGATAATTATGATAATGTAGTCCGCTTTATCCGCCTGATCTCAAATGAGAAGGGCTTAAATATCAGCCAGAGAAACTTAACGATCTCAACCTGTGGCATTGTTCCTGGAATTAAAAAATTTGCAGAGGAAGGCCTTCAGGTCACACTGGCACTGTCCTTACATGCCCCAAATGACGAAGTGCGAAAGACATTAATGCCCATCGCAAACAGTTTTAAATTAAAGGATGTACTGGAAGCCTGCCATTATTATTTTGAAAAAACAGGAAGAAGACTTACCTTTGAATACAGTCTTGTAAAAGGGGTAAATGACAACCTGGAAGAGGCCAAGGCTCTTACAGAGCTGATCAAAGACCAGCATGGTCATGTAAATCTGATCCCGGTCAATCCGATCAAGGAACGTGATTATGTTCAGTCTGACCGGAAGGCTATTGAGCAATTTAAAAATTATCTGGAAAAACATGGCATTAACGCAACGGTGCGCAGGGAAATGGGCCGTGATATCGGCGGTGCCTGCGGCCAGTTAAGAAAGAGCTATCTGGAGGAAGGAGAGATCTGATATGGAAGCATATGCACTGACAGACACAGGAAGAGTCCGTTCCATGAATCAGGATTATATCTACGCTTCCCCTGAAAAAGTAGGCTCCCTGCCGGATCTTTTCCTGGTAGCAGATGGAATGGGCGGTCATAAGGCGGGGGATTATGCTTCCCGTTTCATGGTGGAAAACCTGGTGGTATACTTAACCCACCGCCATGACGGTCCCTGTGTTACCCAGATAAAAGAGGGGATAAAAACAGTCAATAAAGCCCTTTACGATATGTCTTTAGAGAGAGAAGAATTTCAGGGAATGGGATGCACCTTAGTGGCTGCTGTGATCGAAGACGGTGTTCTGTATGCAGCCAATGTAGGAGACAGCCGTTTATATCTGATCCATGACGGCTCTATCCGCCAGATCACCCGGGATCATTCTTATGTAGAAGAAATGGTGGCAATGGGAATGATGCAGAGAGGAAGCGCGGATTACAACCGGAAAAAGAACATTATTACCCGGGCAGCAGGCATCCGTCCTGATATTGTGCCTGATTTCTTTGAGGAAGAACTAGAACGGGGGGATTATATCCTTCTGTGTTCCGATGGACTGAGCAATATGGTAGACAACGATACCCTGTGTTCCATTATCCTTTCTGAAGGGTCTTTAAAAGAAAAAGCGCAGCGTCTCATCGCTGAGGCCAATGAAAGAGGGGGAACAGATAACATAGCAGTTGTACTGGTAAAACCTGAGGAAGGAGGGATGGGATCATGTTAAATCCTGGAACCTATCTTCAGGACCGTTATGAGATATTGGGACGGATCGGTTCCGGTGGTATGTCTGTGGTTTATAAGGCAAAATGTCATACCTTAGACCGCCTGGTGGCCATTAAAGTGTTAAAAGAAGAGTTTGCCTCTGATGAAAATTTTGTCAGTAAATTTAAAATGGAAGCACAGGCAGCAGCCAGGCTGTCCCATCCCAATATTGTTAATGTTTATGATGTAGTGGACGAAGGTGACCTTCATTATATCGTCATGGAGCTGATCGAGGGTATTACCTTAAAGAACTATATCGAAAAGAAAGGTTTTCTTGAAAATAAAGAGGCCATTGGTATTGCCATCCAGGTGGCACAGGGAATTGCCGCTGCACATGAGCAGCATATCATCCATCGTGATATCAAGCCTCAGAATATGATCATTTCAAAAGATGGAACGGTCAAGGTAGCAGACTTTGGCATTGCAAGGGCTGTATCCAGCCAGACGATGAATGCGACAGCGGTAGGTTCTGTCCATTATATTTCGCCGGAGCAGGCAAGAGGCGGATACTGTGATGAGCGAAGTGATATTTATTCCTTTGGCATCACTCTTTATGAAATGGTCACCGGCAGAGTACCATTTGAAGGAGACAATACAGTTGCTGTTGCTCTTGCTCACTTAGAGGAGGCAGTTACACCTCCTTCCCGGTTAAATCCAATGGTAAGCCGCGGTTTAGAGGAGATCATTTTAAAATGTACCCAGAAAAAGCCGGATAGACGTTATCCTTCTATTGGGGATGTGATCACAGATCTTCGTCATGTAATGGTAGATCCGGATTATGATATTTATGGATCCGGACTGGAGACAGATGAGGAAAATGATCCGTCCATAACCCGGCCTATTTCCAGGGAAGAACTGGCACAGATCCAGGGACGGCGCAGAAGCCGCGTGGAAGAAGCAGCAGTGCAGGAAGTGGAACCGGAAGAAGATGAAACAGAAGAACCTGAGGATTTTTCGGATGAAGATGAATATGAGGAAAAATCTCAGCCAGAACAGCCTACGCACAAAAAGAGAACTGTAAAGAAAAAGGAAAAAGATGTAAGTACCCAGTTTGAACGGATCATTATGGTCATGGGAATTGTGGCGGCTATTTTAGTGGCAGTTGTGGTCATTTTTGTATTTTCCAGACTGACCGGGCTTTTCTGGTCCAAGACAGATCAGAACAAGGAAACAGAAGTGGTCACCAGCGAAGAACCAACAGAAAGTATCAATGTTTCCCTGGCAGATGACCAGACTTATATGCCAAATGTCCTGGGACTTCCAAAGGATATGGCAGAAGCAAAATTAAAAGAATACAACCTGGTGATGAGTGTGGAAGCAGAAGATTATTCTGATAATTACAAACCGGACCAGGTAATGCGCCAGGATGTTGCAGAAGGCGAAGTGGTTGAGAAGTGGAGCACCGTAGGCGTGACCATCAGCAAGGGCAGCGACAAGGTAGATCTTACATCTTTGGGATTGGAACAGCTTTCAGGTGAAGATGCCCAGAAGCTTCTTATAGAGAAAGAATTAAAAGTAACCTTAAAAGAAGAGTCAAATGATGGCGTTGATACAGGAAAGGTCATCCGCTACAGCCCGGAACAGGCCAAAGTGGGTGATACAGTAGAACTGGTAGTCAGCACAGGTCCAAAAACAGCCCAGGGCCAGGTGCCAAGATTATTAGGCAAAGATGAAGTAACTGCAGATGCCCTTTTAAAGGCAGCTGGCTTAAAAACAGGTACTGTGACCTATGATTATGATGCAGGAAAGCCGGAAGGTACAGTTCTGACCCAGTCTGCCCTTCCTGGAACAGTTCTTGAGCCTTCTTCCACGGTTGATTATGTGATCAATAAAATGGAAGAAGAGGGAAGCACCCAGGCACAGGCAGAAGAGAACCATTATTACATTGGTTCCATTGATACCACCTGCTCTTTAAGCAATTATATCGGACCTGCTTCCCAGACAAGCAGTGTAAAAATTTCTATCCGGTTAAAGCAGAAGGACGCAAGCGGGGCAGAAGTTTATACCCCTCTGATCAGTCCGAGACTGGTGGTAGGTTCCCAGGACATTCCTATTGTATTCCCAAGGATCCGTGGGGCATATGGTGTGGAAAATGGTACTGTAGAAGTGGTAGATGTAGAGAAGGATGCAGTGATCGCCTCTTATCCGGTCTCTTTCTTCCCGGTAGGTTAGGGTAATGTCCTCTCAGAGTTTTTCATGCACCTGCTTTTGCGGCCGATTTTCCGCCAGTCGCACCCGAATTTCATCAACGTACGCACCGCGTACGCCTCAGAAATTTGGGCACAACTGACAAAAAATCTTCTCACAAAATCAGACACAGAAAGACTCCGAGAGAACATTTAAGGTAAAAATTGCGAGGAGAAAGATAATGACAGGAAAGATAATCAAGGGAATTGCAGGATTTTATTACGTAAATAACGGTGAAAATAAAGTATACCAGTGCAAGGCAAAAGGTGTATTCAGAAACCGTAAGATCAAACCTCTGGTAGGGGATGATGTGGAGTTTTCCGTGCTGGATGAAGAGACAATGGAAGGAAATATTGATGAGATCCTTCCAAGAAAGAATGAGCTGATCCGTCCGGCAGCAGCCAATGTAGATCAGGCATTAGTCCTGTTTGCGCTGACCCATCCGGCACCGAACTTAAATTTACTGGACCGGTTTCTGGTCATGATGTCTATGGAAGATATCCCGGTAAAACTGTGTTTTAATAAGCAGGATCTGGGAGATGAGGTACTGATGGACCAGTACCGCAGTATTTATGAGGCTGCAGGTTATCCTGTATATTTTATCAGTGCCAGGGAAGAAACCGGTATTGAGCAGGTGAGAAGCCTTCTTCGCGGAAAGACCACTGTATTAGCAGGTCCTTCGGGCGTGGGAAAATCTTCTCTTACCAACCGGATCCAGCCGGAAGCGGATATGGAAACAGGAGATATCAGCCGCAAGATCGAGCGTGGAAAACATACCACCCGCCATTCACAGCTGTTTTTTGTGGAAAAAGATACTTATATGATGGACACACCGGGCTTCAGCTCCATGTTCACACCGGATATAGAGGCAAATGAGTTAAAGGATTATTTTCCGGAATTTGCCCAGTATGAAGATGACTGCAAGTTTTTAGGCTGTGTCCACATAGGAGAAAAAGTATGCGGCGTAAAAGACGCAGTGGCAGAGGGAAAGATCAGCAAAAGCCGCTACGACAATTACCGCTTGATGTATGAAGAACTGAAACAGAAAAGGAGATATTAACAATGGAATACAAAGTAGCACCGTCATTACTGGCGGCAGATTTTACCAGACTGGGAGAACAGGTCCATGAGATCGAAGAAGCAGGAGCACCTTATCTGCACCTGGATGTAATGGATGGAGCCTTTGTCCCAAGTATTTCTTTTGGAATGCCCGTCCTTAAAAGCTTAAGAAAAGTTACCAATATGACTTTTGATGTTCATATGATGGTGGAAGAGCCGGGACGCTATGTAGAAGATATTAAAAAAGCAGGCGCAGACATCATTACTGTACACGCAGAAGCATGTACCCATTTGGACCGCGTTGTAAACCAGATCAAAGAAGCAGGCTGCAAGGCAGGCGTTGCTTTAAATCCTGCAACTCCTGTGTCTGTTCTGGAATGTATCTTAGGACAGGTGGATATGGTTTTGATCATGACTGTAAACCCAGGTTTTGGCGGCCAGAAATTTATCCCATATACATTGGAAAAAGTAAAACAGGTACGTGCTATGTGTGATGCAAAAGGCCTTAATACTGATATCCAGGTAGATGGCGGCGTCAGCGCAGCTAACGTAAGAGAGGTACTGGAAGCAGGTGCCAATGTATTTGTAGCAGGTTCTGCTGTATTTGGTTCTGAACCGGCAGCAAGAGTAAAAGAATTTAATGAGATCTTTAAGGAATACGAGAAATGAAACGTTGTCTGATCTTAACCGGCGGGAAGCTTTCCCTTGCTTTCGCCGGTTCTTTTTTAAAAGAGCATAAATTTGAAAAGGTAGTGGCCGTAGACGGTGGTCTGGAGGCTGCAAAAGAGCTGGATATCATCCCGGATGTGATCGTAGGGGATTTTGATACGGTCCACCCGGAGATACTGGCCTATTACCGGAAAATGGAACACATCGTATGGGAAGTACATCAGCCGGAAAAGGATGATACAGACACAGAACTTGCCATTAAGCAGGCTCTTGCCATGAACTGCAGCCATATTACGTTATTAGGAGCTACAGGAGGAAGGTTAGATCATATGATCGGAAATATCCATCTGCTGTTTCCGTGCCTGCAAAAAGGTACTTATGCAGAGATCGTAGACTCCCAGAACCGTCTGTATCTGATCGACGGGGAGCATACCTTCCGAAAGGGAGAGACCTGGGGAAAGTATATCTCTTTCCTGCCCCTTACAGAAGAAGTAAAGGGGATCACGTTAAGAGGCTTTAAATATCCATTAACGGACCGGGATATCTCCATAGGCACCAGCCTCTGTATCAGTAATGAGTTGGTGGAAGAGGAAGGAACGATCACTTTTTCAGATGGTGTATTGATCACCGTGGAGTCTCATGACTGATAAGCTGTTATAAACTGGACTGGTTTAAAATATGCAAACTGGATATTTAACCCAATCCAGCAAAGTGCTAGTATACCTTCTAATGAAATGACCGGATAAATTTTTAACAGAAAACCGGTCTGAGGAGGAAAGTTATGAATACAGCACAGGCAGTACAGGAAAAACCAGAGGCAAAGAGCAATAAAGTTTATAAGATCGCTCTTACCGGACTTTTTGCGGCATTATCTTATGTCGTATTTACATTTTTACAGTTTAAGATCTATCTTCCAGGCGGAGATGCAACTTCCATCCATCTGGGAAATGCAGTCTGCGTTTTAGGCGCATTGCTTTTAGGCGGTTTTTACGGTGGTTTAGGCGGCGCCATTGGTATGACCATCGGCGATCTTTTTGATCCTAAGTATGTGTTTTATGCACCAAAGACCTTTATCTTAAAGCTTTGCATCGGTCTGATCACCGGTCTGGTAGCACATCACATCGGACATATCAATGAAACAAAAGACAGCAGGAAAGTATTAACATTTGCGATTGCAGCAGCAGTCAGTGGCCTGTTATTTAATGTGATCTTTGATCCGTTAGTAGGTTATTACTACAAATTATGGATCATGGGAAAACCTGCAGCAGAGTTGACACTTGCATGGAATGTAGCAGCAACTTCTATTAACGCAGTTACATCTACCATTGCATCTGTTGTGATCTATATGCCGGTAAGAACGGCTCTGATCCGTTCCGGATTGTTTGAAAAATTAAAATAAATATATCCTGGTGATACTGGGATATATAAGATCCAGGAGTATACAATGACACAATACCACCAGAAAAAAATCGCAATGATCAATGATCTTTCAGGTTACGGCCGCTGTTCTATTACAGCGGCTCTGCCTGTTTTAGCGGCACTGAAGATCCAGTGCTGTCCGGTACCTACCTCTGTGCTGTCCAATCACACAGGTTTTCCGGTTTATTTCTTTGATGATTATACGGATAAAATGGAACCTTATGTTGAAAAATGGAAAGAACTGGGATTATCTTTTGACGGCATTGTCTCCGGCTTTTTAGGCTCTGAACGTCAGATCCAGATCGTCAAAAACATGATCACGGAATTTAAGGGACCGGAAACAAAGGTGATCGTAGACCCGATCATGGGAGATCACGGGGAAGCCTATGCTACCTATACAGAAGCCATGTGCCGGAAAATGAAGGAACTGGCAGAAATGGCAGATGTTTTAACGCCAAATCTTACAGAAGCCTGTATTTTAACAGACCGTCCTTATAAAAAAGAAGGCTGGACCCGGAAAGAGATAGAAGAACTTGCGAAAGAACTTCTTGCTATGGGACCTTGTGGTGTTGTGATCACCGGTATGAGAGAAGGACAGTATCTGGTCAATGCAGTGGCTGAAAAAGGAAAAGCAATGACTTACATCCGCCGTAAAAAGATCGGTACAGAACGTCCTGGCACAGGGGATGTATTTTCTTCTGTTGTGGCAGGTGTATGCGTCAGGGGCGGAAGCCTGACAGAAGGGGTTGCTCTTGCAGCAGACTTTGTAAAGGATTGTATCCGCCGTTCCGAGGAACTTCAGATCCCTGTTGAAAATGGAGTCTGTTTTGAAGAACTGATGGGGCAGCTGGTGCGTTATAAGGGAAAATAGAGCTTTTCAATGCTTTTAAACGTAAAAAAGGTCTTTTCAATCGTGACAAAATGTTATATACTCAATAACAGTTGGCGAAGAATGGAATATATTCCATATAAACGATCGCTATATAATAAGGAAATGAAGATCCAGGAGGAGCATCATGTTAGATTTAAAGTTTGTCAGAGAAAATCCAGACATCGTAAAGCAGAACATTAAGAATAAATTCCAGGACAGCAAGCTGCCGCTGGTAGATGAGGTTATTGCATTAGATGCAGAGAACCGCACCACCCAGAAGGAAGCAGATGATTTAAGAGCAAGCAGAAACAAATTGTCCAAGCAGATCGGTGCTCTTATGGGACAGGGCAAGAAGGAAGAAGCAGAAGAAGTTAAGAAGCAGGTTAGCGCTAACTCTGCAAGACTGACTGAATTAGAAGCAAAAGAAGCAGAACTTTCCGAGAAGATCTTAAAGATCATGATGACCATTCCTAACATCATTGATCCAAGCGTACCGATCGGTAAAGATGACAGCCAGAACGTAGAAATTGAGCGTTTCGGTGAGCCTGTAGTACCTGATTTTGAGATCCCATATCATACAGATATTATGGAAAGCTTCAACGGTATCGACTTAGATGCAGCAAGAAGAGTAGCAGGAAACGGTTTCTACTACTTAATGGGCGATATCGCAAGACTGCACTCCGCAGTGATCGCATATGCAAGAGATTTCATGATCAACCGTGGATTTACTTACTGCGTACCTCCTTTCATGATCCGCAGCAACGTAGTAACCGGCGTTATGAGCTTTGCTGAAATGGACGCTATGATGTACAAGATCGAAGGAGAGGACCTGTATCTGATCGGTACCAGCGAGCACTCCATGATCGGTAAGTTTATCGATACCATTACTCCGGAAACACAGCTGCCTCTGACACTGACCAGCTATTCTCCATGCTTCCGTAAGGAGAAAGGTGCTCACGGAATTGAGGAAAGAGGTGTATACCGTATCCATCAGTTTGAGAAGCAGGAAATGATCGTTGTCTGCAAGCCGGAAGAAAGCCCAATGTGGTATGACAAGCTGTGGCAGAACACGGTAGATCTGTTCCGTTCCATGGATATCCCGGTAAGAACCTTAGAGTGCTGCTCCGGTGACTTAGCTGACTTAAAGGTTAAGTCCTGCGACGTAGAAGCGTGGTCTCCAAGACAGAAGAAGTATTTTGAAGTAGGTAGCTGCTCCAACTTAGGTGATGCTCAGGCACGCCGCTTAAAGATCCGTGTTCAGGGTGAAGATGGTTCCAAGTATTTGGCTCATACCTTAAACAACACCGTAGTTGCTCCTCCACGTATGCTGATCGCATTCTTAGAGAACAACCTGCAGGCTGACGGTTCTGTACGTATCCCAGAGGTATTAAGACCTTACATGGGCGGTATGGAAGCTATGGTTCCAAAGAAGAATAAATAATAAGATGACATTACAAGTATATCCCCTGCATTTACAGGGGATATACTTATAAATACAGAAAGGTGTATGTTCAATGATCAAGTTTAATCACTTTAATTTTAATGTATTGGATCTTAATAAGAGCCTTGCTTTTTATAAAGAAGCATTAGGGTTAGAACCGGTAAGGGAAAAGGACGCTTCTGACGGCTCTTTTAAGCTGGTTTACTTAGGAGATGGAGTTTCCGACTTTACACTGGAACTGACCTGGTTAAAAGACCGTACAGAGCCTTATAACCTGGGTGAATGCGAGTTCCACCTGGCTTTTCATGTAGATGACTACGAAGGCATCCACAAAAAGCATGAAGAAATGGGCTGCATCTGCTACGAAAACCCGGCTATGGGCATTTATTTCATCACAGACCCGGACGGATACTGGATCGAGATCGTGCCAGAGCATAAATAAGGAAATGAAATAAGAGAGAAGATATGTAAAAAAGACCAGACGTTTTATCCTGATAAAAGGGATAAATGTGTCTGGTCCTTTTTGTATAATAAAACAGAGTCACGCGCGTCAACGGCTGAGTGACATAAAAAATCCCCCACCGACAGGTGGGGGCAACTATATACCTTATTTGAAATCGCTGTACTTTTCTTCACAGTACTGGCAGCGGTATGTCTCTGTCTTCTCATCGCTGAGATAGAAGATATGAGGCAGTTCCTGCTCAATAGAGGTAATGC
>UMEL01019993.1_pt1 | contig 56148 bp, 55 predicted proteins | sample 1964741 | NCBI WGS metagenome assembly UMEL01 (sample SAMEA4836019, study PRJEB28245) | human gut metagenome | biome: gut microbiome; material: fecal sample | place: Denmark | collected 2008
CTTGTAGTGGCCTTACAATGAGGGCAGATGTGTTCTTGAGGCGACAGCTGAACCGCTAAAACCAAGGCTGATACCGTTTCCTTTAAATTTTGAATCCAGTCCTCTTTAATTCCTGTTAATTTTTCAATATAATCTAGAGAAGGCATATGTATTCAACTCACTTTCTTTATTGTTTGATCACTTTAATTGTAAGGGATTTGAGTGCATATGCCTTTTTTTTTATTGAAAAAAAGTAGGCGCTGAGAGGACACGCACCCAGGCGGTCACGTTAGCGCCCCAAAATAAATTATAGAACTGTTTTTTATATGACGGTAGGAGCAATAACCTTTAATGGAATGCCCCTTTCGATGTTTAGCGTGAATCGGGCGAAGTCGAGGAGATCTGTCATCTTGGGTATAAAGATTTCTGCTGCCGGTTGGGAAAATAAGGGACTAAAAAATAGCTGAGAAGAAATGAGATTTACAATTCTTCTCAGCTATTTTTTTGCGCTTAACAGTTCTTTAAGGGAACAAGTCCTCTTGAAAGGGAAATCTGCCCGGTACGGGCAATTTCCAGGATCTCATATTGGCAGAGCATAATCAAGGTGGCTTCCACATGATCTTCTCGGCCTGTAATGCGAAAGACCAGGGATTCCGGCTGGACGTCAACAATCTTGGCATGAAAGAGTTCTGCCAGGTTGGAAAGTTCGCAGCGAATGGTTGGCGTGGGGCACTTAACCTTTACCATGGCCAGCTCGTAACTCACATAAGGGGCTTCATCAAGGTTAACGACTTTGATGACATCGATGAGTTTTGCCAGCTGGTTGATGGCCTGGTCCAGTTCGGCCTTACTTTCCACGGTGACGACGATGTTGATGCGTGTCACGTCCGGCTCTTCCGTATAGCCAGCATTGATGCACTCAATGTTGATGGCGCGGCGGCTGATGAGGCCGGCAACATGGGTCAAGACACCGGGTTTATTGTCGCAGAGGATGGCTAAATGCTGTCTCATTGAGGAGCACCTTCTTTCCATTCTGGATCGGTAAGGATCATTTCGTCAAGGCGCCTGCCGCCGGGAACCATGGGGTAGACTTTTTGTTCCGACGGAATAATCACCTTAAGCAGGGCGGGACCCGGTGTTTCAAAAAGCTGGTCCAGCCCCTGTTTAAGGTCGTCAGGGGAAGCGGCTGTAAAACTTGGTACATCCATGGCGCGGGCGACCTTTGCCATATCAGGAAAATCATTAATGACGGATGCCGCCTGTCTTCCGCCGTAGAAGAGGCGCTGCCACTGGTTGACCATACCCAGGACCCCGTTTTGGAGAACAATGACTTTGACTTCGACCGCATAGCGGTGAAGGGTGGAAAATTCCTGGCAGTTCATGAGAATGCTGCCATCTCCCGTAAAGAGGACAACCTTGCATTTGGGGCAGCCTACCTTGGCTCCCAGAGCTGCCGGAAGGCCATACCCCATGGTTCCCAAACCGCCGGAAGTAATGAAGCGGCGGGGGGCTGCAAGAGGAAAGAACTGGGCGGCCCACATCTGGTGCTGCCCCACATCGGTTACAATGACTGTATCCTCATCGGTATAGGTTTTGGCAGCGTTAAAGAGTGCTTCTGGTGTAATGACGCCTTTTTGGGGCACTGAGGCAAAGGGATGCTGTCTTTTGTTGAGAAGTACCTTCTCGCGCCAGGATCCATATTGGGCTTGGAGGGACTTTTCGTCAAGGGCTTTGATCTTTTTGATAAAAAGGGGAAGGGACCAGCGCAGGTCTCCATTGACGCTGATATCGGCATGGACAATCTTGTTGATTTCGACTTTATCGATATCGAAATGAACAATCTTGGCGTTGGGGGCAAAGTTTTCCACGTCACCAGTGACGCGGTCATCAAAGCGTGCCCCGAAGCTAAGGAGCAGGTCACAGTCGGTAATGCCCATGTTGGACGCATAGGATCCGTGCATACCGGCCAGACCCAGTTGGAGGTCCCAACTGTCGGGGATGGCCCCTTTGCCCATGAGGGTTGTGACGACAGGAACACCAAGGGATTTTACAAGCGTACGAAGCAAGGACGCCGTTTCACTGAGAATCAGGCCGCCCCCCGTGAGGATGAGGGGCTTCCTAGCTTCTTTGAGGGCTTCGACGGCTTCATCGATGTCTTTTTCGTCGCCCTTGATGCTGCCCTTATAGCCGCGGAGGCGGACCGAATCAGGGTAGGAGAAGTCAAGCTCGGCATCAAAGACATCTTTGGCAATATCGACAAGGACCGGACCGGGCCGTCCCGTGGAAGCAATGTAAAAAGCTTCCTTGATGACACGGGGCAGTTCCTTGACGTTTTTTACAAGATAGTTGTGTTTGGTAATGGGGGTCGTAATACCCGAAATATCCGCTTCCTGAAAGGAGTCACGGCCGATGAGGGTGGTGGCGACCTGACCGCTGATGACAACCAGGGGAATGGAATCCATGGCCGCTGTAGCAATGCCTGTTACCATATTGCAGACACCTGGTCCGGAGGTGGCAAAGGCAACTCCGGTATGTCCCGTTGCCCGGGCGTAGCCGTCTGCCGCATGGACAGCTCCCTGTTCATGACCGGTAAGGACATGGGTAATGTCCGATTGATCCAGTTCGTTATAGAGCGTTAGGACAGAACCGCCGGGGTAGCCGAAGACCACCTGAACCTGTTCTTTTTTGAGGCACTTAATGAGGGCCCGTGCACCAATCATCTTCATGATGGTCTCCTTTTCTCTCCCGTTGGGGGCTTATCAGTCTTTTTGGTCGTTGTCGTGGAGCCAAGGCATCATATCGCGCAGTTTGGCACCAACTGTCTCCAAAGGATGCTGGGCGGCCTGTTTGCGCAGAGCCAGGAAGTGGGCCCTGCCGCCAGCTTTATTTTCAAGGAGCCAGTCCTTGGCGAAGGTCCCATCTTGGATATCGGAAAGGACTTCCTTCATGGCTTTTTTGGTGGCTTCTTTCGGGACAACCCGTTTACCGCTTGTATAGTCACCATATTCTGCCGTATCACTGATGGATTTTCTCATCTTGGCCATGCCGCCTTCATACATGAGATCCACAATCAGCTTCATCTCATGGAACGTTTCAAAATAGGCAATTTCCGGCTGATAGCCAGCTTCGCATAAAGTTTCGAAGCCGTTGGTGATGAGCTGGCAGATACCGCCGCACAAAACGGCCTGTTCCCCAAAAAGGTCCGTTTCCGTTTCTTCTTGGAAGGTCGTCTGGATGACACCGGCTCTGGTTCCCCCAATACCGCGGGCATAGGCCAGGGCAAGATCGAAACACTTTCCTGTCGCGTCCTGTTCAACGGCAAAGACATCGGGGACACCACCGCCTTCGACAAAGGTTCGGCGAACAAGGTGACCTGGGCCCTTGGGGGCGACCATGAAGACATCTACGTCAGCAGGGGGCACAATCTGTTTGAAATGGATATTGAATCCATGGGCAAAGGCAAGGGCGCTGCCTTTTTTGAGGTTCGGACCGATTTCGTCCTTATAGACATCGGCCTGTTTTTCATCAGGGATGAGGACCATGGTGACGTCCGCTTCAGCAACCGCTTCACTGACCGTCTTGACGGAAAGACCCGCTTTTCGGGCAGCTTCTGCGGAATGGCTGCCCTTATAAAGCCCTACGACAACATCTACACCGCTTTCCTTGAGATTCAGGGCATGGGCGTGTCCTTGGCTGCCATAGCCGATGATGGCAACTTTCTTTCTTTTCAGTACTTCCCAATTGACATCTTGATCATAAAATACCTTTGCCATGTTCTTTACCTCTTTCTCTTCCTTGCAGGGGGGTTGATACGTTTGGTCGGCATCGATGCCGTTTTTGCTAAAATAAAAAGATCCGTCCCTTTAAGGGACGGATCCAAAAGTCCGCGTTACCACCCTGATTCCTGGCCTCTTACGAGATCCAGACGCTCTCAAACGTACCAACATACGCGTTTCCTATAACGGGGAACGGCCGTCAGCACTTACCGCTAAAGCTTCAGCACTTCTCTTCAGGGAGGATTTTCACAAGCGGTCCCAACACCGGCTCGCACCAACCGCCGGCTCTCTGGAGCGGTCACGCCCGTTACTCTTTCCCATCGTTAGATTTTTTGCTATGGACTTGTTAAAAAGTATGAATGCATTGTAGCGAAAAAATGGCAATGCGTCAACAAAAAAATCCATCTTTCTTCTAAATGTACCATAAAATACATTAAAGTGTAACCTTAGAAACAGGATTAAATAGATTTGTCCTTTTTGAGAAAACACTGCCCTACATACCATGTCACAAACTGATGGGCAATCCGTCCATTGCGCCCAGAATGTTCCATTTCCCAGCGCACGGCTTCGACTCGGAGTTCTTCTCGGGAAAGCGCAATCCCTTTCTTGGACAGTTCATGGGCAATAATATCAAGGTATTCTTCTTGGGACAGCTTGCCATAATGAAGGATGAGTCCAAAACGGTCTGAAAGGGAGATGGACTCGTTCGTGTGGTCGTCGCGGTAGACATCATCTGCATCATCCTTTCGGTCCTTCCAGGTTTCTTTGATGAGATGGCGGCGGTTGCTTGTCACATAAAGTAGGACGTTTTCCGGCTGGGACGTGACGCTGCCGTCAATGGCTGATTTGAGGATCTTGTATTCCTGTTCTCCCTCGTCAAAGGATAGGTCATCCAAAAAAAGCACAAAACGATAGTGCTTTTCTTGGCCGAGGAGGGATAGAAGACGGGGCAGGTGGTCCAGTTGGGTTCGCTCCATTTGGACAAGGCGCAGACCTTTTTCTCCAAAGCGGGAAACCATGGCTTTGACCAGGGTGGATTTTCCCGTTCCCCGGGCTCCGGTGAGCAGCACATTGTTACCTTTCTTTCCTGCTGCAAAAACGGCCGTATTGTCAAGGATGGCTGTTTTTTGCGCCTCGTAGCCCAAAAGGTCCCTATCGTCGTAATGGGGAAAATCGGAAATACCGACAAGGAGGCCGTCTTCATCGAGGCGAAAGGCGTCAAATTCAGAAAAAAGACCGGATCCATAGCTTTCGTAGTGGGACAAAACGATTGTTGCCCCTTCGTCCGGGTCCTTGGCCGATAAGAGGGCCTGCAAAAGGGCCATTTCCCCTTTACGGGCATGGTGTATCGTGGGCTCGTAATGAGCTAGGAGCGGGGACAGGGAAAGGTCACACGGGTCCAGGAAAAGATAGGGCCAGAGAATCGATAGGTCATGCTGGAGGGCCTTTTTGAGAGAGGGTCCTGTCTGCTGCCCTTTTTCCAGAAAGCGGGACAGGGGAAGGCTGGCGCCTCCCAAAAGGTGGACGAGATAAGTGGCCGGAAGGCGGCCCCAAAGCCCTAAGGTCTCGGCTTTTTCCACAAGCTGGGCACTTAAGGAAGGGGCTGCCTTACCGCTTTGAGCAGCTTTGGAAAGCGCTGCTATGATAGGATCTGTCAAAAGACTGTGGAAGGCCAGGAGTGCTTCCAGGGGTGGTAGGTTCAGCATGGGATTCCTCCTTTATTATGAAAAAAGGAGCCGCCTAAGGCAGCTCCTTGTGGGGATCAGGCTTTTGCAGGAGCTGATTCCAAGACGGTCTGTTCTTTTTCGTAATCCGGGTCAAAGCGGGGATTGAGGACGTTGAGATAGAGATAGGCCAAGACGGCACCGGAAATATTGTGCCAAGCAGAAAAGACAGCACCAGGCACAGTAGCTGTCGGCATGGCGGCAAAATGGGCTTTGGCAAGCCCCACGGCAAGTCCGGAATTCTGCATGCCCACTTCGATGGAAAGGGCCACTGCTTTTTTCCAAGGAAGTCCGACCAGTCTTGCCACGGCAAAGCCCAAGGCATAGCCCAGGCAGTTGTGCAGGATGACAACGAGGAAGATGACGCCTACATTGGCTAGGATGGCCGCTTTACTGGCTCCGATGACACCACCGATGATTAGGCTGATGGCAAGGGCAGAGACAGCCGGTGTATAGTCCGTTGCCGCACGGGCAAGTCTCGGCAGGAAGGTCCGGAGGGCCACGCCAAGGCAGATGGGAAGAATGACGATCTGGAGGATACTCAAAAACATGCCCACAGGATCAAAGGCAATCTTTTCCCCAATGAGGAGATAGGTGATAAAAGGCGTCAGAATCGGTGACAGGACGGTCGATACGCTCGTCATGGTGACCGATAGGGCCAGATCCCCTTTGCTCATGAAGGTAATGACGTTGCTCGATGTGCCGCCTGGGCAGGTGCCGACCAGAACGACACCGACTGTAAGGGCCGGACTCAGGTCAAAGGCGCGGGAGAGCAGATAGGCAAGGAAAGGCATAATAAAAAACTGTGCCACAGCGCCCAAGAGGACGTCTTTTGGCCGCTTGAAGACGAGGACAAAATCCTTAAGGGACAGGGTGGTCCCCATCCCAAACATGACAACACCAAGGAGCAGGCTCAGGACAGAGACACTGCCCACTTTGCCGAGGACCCAGCGGAAAAGGCCGGGATCCATAAAGCCTAGGACAAGGAACGCAACGGCAAGGAGGCCGAAATATTTTCCAATCAAGGCACAAAAGTTTTTCATAGGTAAGACTTCCTTTCGATTATTTCAGGACAGCGCCCGTATTGGCGCTTGTAACAAGGCGGGCATAGCGGGATAGGTAACCCGTCTTGACTTTTGGTTCCGGTCTTTTCCAAGCGGCTTTTCTTCTTGCAAGTTCCGCCTCATCAACCAGTAGCTCGAGTCGGCGATTCGGAACGTCGACGAGGATCCTGTCCCCATCTTTGACAAGGGCGATGGGACCGCCTTCCATGGCTTCCGGGGAAATGTGGCCGACGCAGGCACCGCGGCTGGCTCCGGAGAAGCGGCCGTCCGTCAGGAGAGCAACCTTGAGCCCCATACCTGTAATGACGGCTGTGGGGTTGAGCATTTCCCGCATACCCGGGCCGCCCTTCGGGCCTTCGTAGCGAATGACGACGACATGACCTTCCTTGATTTCACCGCCCGTAATGGCCTTGATGGCTGCTTCTTCCGAATCGTAGCATTTGGCTGTTCCTTCATAAGTCAGAAGCTCTTTTTCCACAGCGCTTTCCTTGATGACGCTGCCCAAAGGCGCAAGGTTTCCTTTGAGGATGGCAATACCACCCTTATTCATGTAGGCGTTGTCAATGTCATGGATGACTTCATGGTTTTCGACGAAAGCATGGGCCAGACGGTCCTTTAGGGGACCTGTCACGGTGAGGCAGTCCGTATGGATGAGGCCAATTTTTGTCAGTTCCTTCATGACCGCGGAAATGCCGCCTGCTTCGTCAAGGTCCTGCATATGGTAGGAACCGCCAGGGCTCATCTTCGTGATATAGCGGGCCTTGCGGCTGATTTCATCAAAAAGGTCAAGGGATAGATCGACGCCTGCTTCGTGAGCGATGGCCGGCAAGTGGAGAACCGTATTGGTTGAGCCGCCAATGGCCATGTCAACGGCAATGGCATTTTCAAAGGCTTCAAGGGTCATGATGTCGCGGGGAAGGACATTTTTCTTTACAAGATCCATGACTGCCCAGCCGGCTTTTTTTGCCAGCATGCGGCGGCGTCCGGAATAAGCGGCCGGAATGGTACCGTTACCTGCTAGCCCCATGCCCAATACTTCGGTCAGGCTGTTCATGGTATTTGCTGTAAATAAGCCGGCGCAGGAGCCGCAGCTCGGGCAGGCTCGGAATTCCATGGCTTCCATTTCATCGGCCGATAGTTCGCCGGCTTCAAATTTTCCGGCTGCTTCAAACATGGTGCTGACACTGATGTCGCGCCCTTTCCAGCGGCCGGCAAGCATGGGGCCGCCGCTGACGACGACAGTGGGGATGTTGAGCCGTCCGGCTGCCATGAGCATGCCCGGCACGATTTTGTCGCAGTTGGGAATCATGACCAGTCCGTCAAAGGCATGACCATTCGCCACAGCTTCGATGGAGTCGGCAATGAGTTCGCGGCTCGCGAGAGGATATTTCATGCCGTCATGGCCCATGGCAATGCCGTCACAGATGGCGATGGCAGGAAATTCAACGGGCATGCCGCCTGCTTCGGCCACACCCATCTTCACAGCATCGGCAATTTCCCGCAGGTGCATATGGCCGGGCACGATTTCGTTGAAGGAATTGACAACGCCAATCATGGGACGCTGCAGTTCTTCATTGGTGTAGCCCATGGCATGGAACAGGCTGCGGTGGGCAGAACGTTGGGATCCTTTTTTTGTGATATCACTTCTCATGATACAGACCTCTCTTTCATAACAATTGGAGTGCAGGGAAATCAGGGTATAAAAAAACGCCCCTCATCATGAGGGACGAAATGATTCGCGGTACCACCCTTATTCCCATCCGGATGAATGGGCACTCAACGTACTGACATACGCGTTTCCACTAACGGGGATCAATCGTCAGGACTTACTGGATTCAGTCCTGCTCCTCAGGGAGGATCTTCGTCTGCGGCCAGATTCCGGCTTTCACCAAGCGCCGGCTCTCTGTAATCTGGTGAAACAGAGTACTTATTCCCGTCATTGGATTTGTAACCTATTTGAGTTGACATGTGAAATTCTATCCATCTATTGTGGACTTGTCAAGCTATTTTTTAAGAAAAGTACCGCATTGTTTTAAATTGTCAGGATTGAAACAGAAACGAATCGACAAAGGGGAAGATAAAGGGATGAGACCTGTTTTTTTTGAGAATAAAAAACAAAAAGTCAGCTTTCCATTGACAAATATAAACAATATAGATAAAATAACTAACTATATTTAAAATCCTTGTATATGTTATGAAAACAATCCTGTTGTATGTCTACTGGAAGTAGGGGGAATGGCTGATGGAAATGTGGACTTCGCTTTTGATTGTCCTTGCTGTCTTTGCCTTGGGCGATGTGATTTCGATCCTTACGAAGGCGCGGATTTCGTCCTTGTTTGTCATTATGATGACCTTCCTGATCCTTTTCCTGACCCATACGATTCCTCCGGATATCGTCAAACGGGCCGGTCTGGGGACCTTAGGCCCCATTGCCATTGGCATGCTCCTTGTTAATATGGGATCTAGTGTGGATGTGAGGATGCTCAAAAGGGAGTGGCGCAGCGTAGCAGGAAGCATCATTTCCATGATCATTGCTGTCGTGAGCTGTTTGGCCATGATTCCCCTTATTGGTCGGGAAAATGCCCTTGCCTCGGCGCCCGTCATCAATGGCGGCGTGATTGCGACCAATACGATGGTAGCGGCCGCCCTTGAAAAGGGTTTGCCCTTGACCGCGGCTTTGGCCGCTTTTCTATATGCTACACAGAAATTTGTCGGTACCTTGCCGGCTTCCTATTTTGGCCTTCGAGCCGCGCGGCGTTATTTGGCTGATTTTCGCCGTGCCAAAAAAGATGACCCCACCTTTGTGTTTGCTTCCCAAAGGGCAGAAAACAATCCGCGGCGCCAAACCTTTGCTGAGCGGCATGGACGGCACTATACCGCCTATATTTGCCTTTTCATTGGAGCCTTGTGCAGCTATGTCGGTTTTTGGGGCGGTGTCTTTACCCATAAATGGGTGGGCCTGACCATTTGGTGTATGCTCTTTGGCATTGGCCTTCGGGCCTTGGGCCTTGTGCCGCCCAATTTCATGAAGAATCATGGGGCGTCGACGGGATTTTTCATGTTTGGGGTCCTTACCGTCATTGTGCCTTCCCTTGCCAAAGTGGATCTGTCCATGCTGCCCCAACTGGGATTTTTCGTGGCCTGTGTCTTTGCGCTCACGCTTTTGGGGATTGTCGTCATATTCAAGGTTCTTCCCGTATGGAAGATTGTTGGGGATAGGGACCTTGCCATCGGTATTGCTATGTGCCAGATGATTGGCTATCCTGGAACGCAGCTCATCAGTGACGAAATTGCAAAGACCGTAGGCGAGACCGATGAGGAAGTGGATTATCTTTCAACCCGCATCGGGACGGCTTATGTCATTTCAGGCTTTACATCGGTCACGATTTTTTCCATCATCGTTGCCAGCATCATGGCTCACCTCCTATAATGGGGAGAGAAAGGAGAAGCGCTAGTGAAACCCATACTTGAAGAGTTTAGGGAACTTGTAGGCATTGACTGTGCGTCCGGAAAGGAACGGATGCTGGCTGATGTTCTAAAAAGGAAACTGGAAGCCTTGGGCTTTACCGTAAGGGAAGACGAGGCAGGCCGCACGTTTGGCGGCGATACGGGAAACCTCATTGCCATCCTTCCTGGAACGAGGAAGGGATCCGTCCTGTTTTGCAGCCATATGGACCGGGTCAAGAACGGCCATGGCATCAAGGTTAGGGAAAAGGACGGCGTGCTGTATTCTGGAGGTGATACGATTCTCGCTGCCGACGATGTGAGCGGCATCTGTGCTATCCTGGACGGTGTACGTCGTACCCTTTCTTCAGGGAATCCCCATCCGCGCATTGAAATTGCCTTTACCGTCGGTGAAGAAGCCGGCCTTTTTGGCGGTAAGGCCTTGGATCTTTCGGTTTTTCAGAGCTCCTGCTGCTTTGTCCTGGACAGTCCCGGTCTTTTGGGGCGGCTCGTCAATGGGGCCCCCGGTCATGTCCGTTTTGCCATCCACGTCAAAGGAAAACCGGCCCATGCCGGTAATGAGCCGGAAAATGGCATCAATGCGGCCCATATTCTCTGTCACATCTTGGATACCCTGCCCGATGGGCGCGTGAATGAAGAACTGGTGGCTAATTTCCCCATACTGGGAACGGGCAATGAGTCAACCAATGTAGTCTGTGCCGACGCCTGGGCAAAGGGGGAAGCAAGGAGCCGGAATCTTGAAGAACTTTCCCGGTACGCTGAATTTGTCAAGACCCATGCTGAAGACTGCGCTAAAAAGACGAGGGCTCTTGTAAGTGTGGAAAAAGAACTTCTTTATGAACCCTTCCTCATTGAGGAAACGGCGCCCATCCTTCAAAAGGCCAAAAAAGCCCTGAGGCGCCTCGGCCTTACAGCCCGTGTCGAGGCTGGCGGGGGCGGCATGGATGCCAATATCTTTAATGCCAAGGGCCTCACTAGTCTTGGCATTGCTACAGGCTACAGCAAGAACCACACCTTGGAGGAAAATCTTGATGAGCTAAGCTTTATCAAGAGCGGCCGCCTTGTGGAACTTCTTATTGAAGACAGTTAAAAAATCCCTGGCACGCAGTTTCGTGTGCCAGGGATTTTTTAACTGTCTTCAAGGGCTTTTTTTAGGGCTTCAATACCGGGAGCAATGTCTTCTTTGGCAATTCCTGCAAAAGATAGGAGAAATTCCGGTTTTTTGCTGTCTGCGGAAGATGTAATGGGTGTGATTTTGATGCTGTGCTGGCTTGCTTTTTCAGCAAGTGCTTGGGCGCTCATTTCATAGGAAAGGGCGATATGAAGGTCAAGGCCTGATTCAAGGCTGAGGAATGTAACTCTTTTGCCAAAGATGCGCTGTAGGGCGTCTTGGAGAAGGACGCTTTTTTCCCGATAGCGATTGCGCAGTTTTTTTACGTGTCGCGTTAAGTGGCCTTCCTCAATATAGGATGCAAGGGCCAGTTGCTCTACTGTGGACGAAGTCTGGTTGTAAAAAGGGGCTATTTTTTGAAAGCGGGGAAGAAAGCTTTCCGGCAGGACCAAATAGCTGATACGCAGGCTTGGCAGCATGGTTCGGGAAAAGGATCCGACATAGATGATGCGCTCACGATTGCCAAAACTGTGTAGGGCTGGGACCGGATGATGGAGATAGCGGAATTCCCCATTGTAATCGTCTTCGAGGAGATAGACCCGTTCAAATTGTGTTGCGACAATGAGGTTGCTTCGTTCCTTTTCCGAAAGGGCCCGCCCTTTGTAGGGGTTTGTGGGACTGACAACGAGCAGTTCCGGCCATGATTTGGAGGGAACAGCGGGGTCATAGCGATCCGTGGTCCATCCCATGAGGTGAAACATCCATTCAGCTTGGGGAAAGCCGGGAGCTTCGAAACTGACTCGTTTTTCCTCGACAGGAAGCAGAGGGATGAGTATGGACAGAAGGGACTGGAGACCGGCGCCGACAAGGATCTGTTCCGGGCGGCAGACAACTCCCCTTGATTGGTAGCTGTAGCGGGCAAGGACTTCCCGGAGACGAGGTTCCCCTTGGGGATCGCCGTAACCTGAGAGCGTATCAGGACTGTGCAGGACACGGCTGATGGCGCGGCGCCAGAGCACGGTGTCAAAAGTGGTCGTGTCAATGTAATGGTTGGCAAAATTAAAGGAAGGACGGTGGAAAGACTCCTCCTGCAAGGGGGGCATTTCCACTGGTACTGCCGGTTTGGTGAGGGTAATGCGGAAGCCGCGGCTTGGCAGGTTCTGTACATATCCTTGATCGATGAGGATCTCATAGGCTGCTTCCACGGTTGTGCGGCTCACTTTGAGGTCTTTTGTGAGTTTGCGGATGGAAGGCAGCATGTCTCCGCCCTGCAGATGATCTTCCTGAATCTCATCCCGAAAGTAACGGGCCAGTTGTTTATAGAGGGGCTGTCCATCTTTTTTTGCCTTAAAATTAAAGGTTGTTGTCATGGTGTGACCTTCTTAGTTGAAATATTTCCCCTATTTTATCATATTTTGGGCTTTTTGCAGCCATCCCAGAATCGATTTTTTGGAAAGAAGGATTGAGAAAAGCCGAAAGAGTCGATATAATGAAGAGATAAAATGGCTTTATTACAGGAAAAGCGTTTGTGGGAAGGGGAACCAGATGCGTAAATTTTTGGCGCTTAGCGCCTTCTTACTCTTATTGGCGGCGGGCTTTCTCCCTCAAGGGGAAGCGGCTCAGTTCTTTGCCCAGCATTATACCTTTACGGCAGAAGGCCAGTTGCAGCCCCCGCTTTCCGTAGAATTTATCAAGGGGGATGTGCGGCCCATCAGTGCTGTCCTTGCTGGTCTTCATGATGGGGCAAAGGTCATGACCCTTGCTTATCATGAACATGGACAGATTGCCCTCTATTCTTTCCAAAAAGGGAACCAATACGTTCTTTATCGGCTTCGCTTCCGAGAGAACCAGGAGGATCTGTTGATCCTGTCCTATGGACCGCGGGGTGCGGGAAAGACGGAACTGAGGGACCTTTCCGTCATCGGTGCCGACGTGCTGGGGAACGTACGGCCGCTTCCCATTGCTGGGTTCCAGCCAGTGGCAGTCTTTAACAGCCCCCTCCAGATCCGGAAAGATGAAGCCATCCTCTTTCTTGACCGGGCCCCAAAGGTTTTGTCCCTAAAATGGGATGCACAGGCTGAGCAGTACGTGGTAAGCGGGATCCTTTGATCTAGTTTTGATCTGTCAGTGGTCAGCAATAACATCATATGATGAAGGAAGGACCAGGAAAATTCCTTGATTTTCCTGGTCCTTGTTTGTACGCCCGGCATGGGCGCATTCTTAAGGGTGAAAGTCCCTAGACTGCCTTAGTCGGGGGAAAGTCATAGCCGAACACCAAAGGAGACATCGTGAGGTGGAATCTGAAGGAAGGGGCAGGCAAATTTCTGACCTGACAAAGAGAATCCGCATAAGGCCAATTTGAGATGGATAAGGTCGCCAAACAGATTAAAGTCCCATAACGATTTGGAATCCCAAAGGGTAGATGCGGCAGGTGAAGGGAGAAAAAGAGTGCGTTCTTACCCGGGGAGGCCTCACGAACATGGCTGGATCCATGAAGTTGGCGGCCATGGCCCAAACAAGATTTAGCGTGAGGAGTCAGCTGAGACCATAGTACTGGACGGTCTATAGCCCGTCTAGGAAGAACCGAATTTTAGGAGATGTCAGTTAATGAAGGGAGTCAAGTGGGGAACTAAAAGCAGAAAACTTCATAGAGAAGGTTGCCCGCAAAAAGCAGCTGCCAAGCAGCAAGGATATGCGGGAACGCCTATCCCTGTAAGGACTGCCGAACACAACGACATCATTGCAAACTTGTGAGCGGACAGTCTGTTGGGGCAAATCCTGACGCGGGACAACCTGAATGCCGCATACCACGGAGTAAAAGAAATAGCCCGTCATGGTTACATAACCATGACGGGCTATTACAAGCACGTTTATGAAAACTAGGAAACCGCCGTGTACCGAACGGTAACGGTACGCGCGGTGGTGTGAGAGGTGGGGGTTCCACTTGGAAATCCCTTTTACTCAATCGGTCAGCGCAGGCTTTCCTCGATATGGGCGAGGTTTTCCTTCATTCGTTCCAGATAGCCCTTTCCGTTCTCGCTGGTTTCCATGGTGTAGATGGGAACCGTTTTGGCCCCAATTTCCCGGGCTAGGGTTTCCGAGGTCTTGGGACTGACCTCAGATTCCGTAAAGATGGTCTTGATGCCTCGGGCTCGGCAGTAATCCAGGAGACGGGCCATCTGTTTGGCACTTGGTTCTCCTTCGGCAAAGACGGATTCGATACTGTCCATATGGAGCCCAAAATCCCGGCAAAGGTAACCAAAGGCCGCATGGCCGGCAACAAAATCCTTGTGGCCAATCTTTTCAAAACGCGGCTGGTATTCCTGATAAAGGGATTGAAGCTGTTTCTTGTAGGAAGCGGCATTTTTTTTGTAGGTTTCTTTATGGACCGGATCGGCTTGGGATAGGGCATCGGCGATGTTTTGGACTTCAATTTGGGCGGCCGTCAGGCTGAGCCATGCGTGGGGATCATAGGGCCCGTGATGGTGATGCTCCTTTTCCTCAGCGCCGTGATTGTCCTCATCTTCCTCTTCCAGGGGAATGGGGGTGACGCCTTTAGAGGCCTCGACAACAATCAAATTGGGGTTTCCTGATGTTTCCGCGATTTTCTGGGCCCACGGTTCCATTCCCAGACCATGGACGATGAGGAGTTTGGCATTGTGCAGGGTCTTCATCTGATCGGCTGTAGGGGAAAACCCATGGGGCTCTGTGCCTTCGGGAATCAAGGAAACGACGTGGATGGCGTCGCCGCCCACTGCCTGCGTAAATTCCTTCATCGCATTGAAACTGACAACCACTGTGAGTTTTTCATCCGCTTTTTTTTCGGTGGGCGCACCGCCGCATCCTGAGGCCAGAAGACCGAGAATGAGAAAGGCTGCAAGAATAAATTTTTTCATGGTACCTCCTTCAATTTGTTGCAAATCATTTGCAATAACGAATTCATTGTACCATGGTCGGATTCGTTCGTCAATAGTTGCAAATGCCTTGCATTTCTATGGGCATCCTTCTATAATAGGAAGACAATAAATGGGTTTCTTGGTGCTGATTGTTTTCCAAGACGCTTTTTGAGAAAGGATTGAGCCATGCTTTCATTATCCCATATTGATTTTGCTTATGAAAAGGGACCCCTTCTCCTTCAGGATTTATGCATGGAAGTCCATGATGGGGACTATGTAGCGGTCGTAGGTGAAAATGGCAGCGGCAAGAGTACGCTCATTAAAATCATGCTGGGCCTCCTGCGTCCTCTTCACGGGACCCTCACTTCCACATTCCGTCAGGCGGCCTATGTCCCGCAGCCCACTGATCTTATCAATAAGCAGTTTCCCATGACCGTGGCTGAACTGCTCCATTTTCAGGCCCGGCTCCTTAAGCTCAAGGATGTTGAGGCAGAACAGCGGGCGTTGGCACAAGTTGGCATGGGCGAATTTCGCAATCATTTGATTGGTGCCCTTTCCGGCGGGCAGTTCCAGCGTGTCCTTGTGGCCCGGGCCCTTCTTGGCAACCCGGACTTCATCATCTTGGATGAACCATCGACGGGCATGGACTTGCGGTCCCAAGAGGCCCTATATCCCCTGATTTCGGAGCTTCATGAAAAAAAGGGGGTTACCATGATTACAGTGGAACATAATCTTCGTTATGCCGCCCACTATGCATCGACCTTCTTCCATATGGTGAGAGGCCGGGGCCATTTCTGTACGCCCGAGGAGTATCTTGCTGAATATGTAGCAGATAATGGAGGTGGTTCCCATGTTTGAATATACCTTCATGCAGAATGCGTTCATTGTGAGCCTATTGATCTCCCTGCTTTGTCCGCTCATTGGTATTTTTCTTGTCCTGCGCCGCTATTCCATGATTGGGGATGCGTTGAGCCATGCTTCCCTTGCAGGGGTAGCCATGGGCCTTCTTTTAAAATCCACACCCATCATGGGAGCCTTCTGGATGACCTCATTTTTTGGCCTTTTGATTGAAGCCCTGCGGGAACGGTTCCGCCGCTATGCAGAGCTGACTCTCGTCATTGTCATGTCTTTTTCTGTGGGGCTTGCCATTACCCTTGTGAGTTCAGGTCTTGTCAAGGCGAATATCGATTCCTTCCTTTTTGGCAGCATCCTCACCGTTGGACGTGAGGAAGTTTATCTTGTGGGGGCTTTGACCTTTGTTTCTGTTCTCGCTGTATGGGGGCTTTATCCCCAGCTTGTCATGCTGTCCTTTGATGAAGATGGTGCCCGCATTTCCGGTGTGCCAAGGCGAGCCATCAATTATGTTTTTTCCCTGCTTGTGGCGGCCACCATTTCTGTTTCCATCCGCATCGTCGGTATCCTTGTCATCAGCTCCCTCATTGCCCTTCCCGTGGCAACCGCCCTGCAGCTGAGGCAAGGCTTCAACCGGACGCTGCTGCTTTCGGTTCTTTTTAGTTTTATCGATATCATGGGCGGTCTAGTGATTTCCTATGAACTGGGGGCAGCTCCCGGTGGAATTACGGCCATACTTTCTGTGATCTTGCTGGTTGCTGTGCTCATCTATCAGGAAATCCAGGACCATCTTCAAGGAGGTGAACGGCGGTGAATGAATCCCTCAAGGCAGAAGACATTATCCGTCAATATGGCCTGAAATTGACCCAGCCCCGTCTTAAGGTCCTGCGTCTTCTTCTTAGCCGACAGGAAGTCCTGACGGCCGATGAAATCTATGAAGCTCTGGTAAAGGAAGGGGCAAGCCTCAACTTTTCCACCGTATATCGGACGTTGGAGACTTTTACGGATGAAAAGATTACGGAAAAGGTCCAGATGCCCCAATCGCGGAAGGCCGGGTTTCTCCTTTTTACGATGAGCCATACCCACAACCTGATTTGTTTGGGGTGCCATAAGGTCATTCATATCCATGGCTGCCCGCTTCATGACTTTAGTGAAGACCTTGCCAAAAAGACGGATTTTGATATCGTGGGCCATGACCTGACGCTTTATGGATATTGCACGAACTGCCAAAAAAAGAAAGGTCGTGTTCATCATGACGCGTAAAGAGCAAGAAACCCTTTTTGAAAAATGCCGGACCTATCGGCGCTTTTTGCAGAAACCGCTTCCCGAAGGACTTCTTTCCTATTTGGTGGGAATTGCCCATAAAAGGAGCTGCGGCCGGAATGGACAGGTACTGTCCTTTTATGCAGCGGTTTCTTCAAAGGCCCTTGCCGCTCTTTTGCCCCATCTTCATTGGGCTGCGGCCCTGCCTAAGGAAATCGGTACGCCTCAAAAAGAGGAGGAACCGGTGGCCCTCATTTTTTTGGTACGCCCCAAGGACGCTTCCCCCATCAGCTTGATCGATGCAGGCATTGCTGTTGATTCTATGGCGTACTGTGCTATGTGTGAAGGCGTCGGGTCGGCAATCCTCGCTGCCCTTGATCGGGCAGCTATCCAGGGGATTCTGGGCCTTGAAAAGGATCAGGAGGTCTTTCTTTGTCTTGCCCTTGGCTATCCAGCCCACAAGAGCACCGTGGTCCCTGTACCGGAAAGCGGAACCCTTGATTATTATGTGGATGAAAAAAGGGATTATTTTGTTCCCAAAAAGAACCTGTCCGATGTCATGACGGTTCTTTAGAAAGTTGGAAGCAAAAAAGCTGTCTCATTCATCGGATTTTTCGATGGATAGGGACAGCCTTTCTGTATTTGTCGTTAAATACAGAATTTTTTATAATAATGGTGCCAAAGTTTACTCTTTGATGCCGAATTTTTGGTTCATGAAATCAACAAAGAGCTTGCTGCTTTCAACCAGCTGGTAATTTTTTCGGTAATACATCCACGTGTCACGCAGGAGAGGCGTTCCCCGCTGTGTGGTCAGTGCTGTCATGGACAGCTCCGGCATTTCCTGACCGCAGCTTTTGGACAGGATGGTGACTCCTAGGCCTTGACGGACCATCTTGAGACATGTATCCATGGCATCTGTTTCAATGGTGATGCGGGGCGGCTCTTTGTAATGCGCGTACCACCAATCGTCCATGACCAGCTGCAGGGCTGGATCGGTGATATAATGGACAAAGGGCAGGTGGGGCAGTTTCTTGAGATCAATGGGATCCCTGCTGAAGACACAGAGGGGATCACGGAGCAGCCTTTTTTTGTGCTCTGACCAATTGTGTTCGCCGCGAATGATGCAGACATGGAATCTGCCTTCGAGAAAATCCTTGTAACGGTTCGTACTAAAGCCGCTTTTGAGGGAAATGTCGATGGCAGGGTACTTTTTCTTGAACTCGCTCAAAAGGCTTGGCATGTGGTACTTGGCAAATACGTTGGAGCAGGCGATGGAAAGGGAACCAAAGGCTTTTCCCACGGGTTTTGCAAGGGCGCTGCGGATTTTTTGATAGCGTTCATCCGCTTCGTTGACGTATTGGACCAGCATCTCCCCCTGACTGGTAAAAAGGATCCCTCGGGGCTGGCGGATGAAAAGCTGGCAGCCGAATTCTGCTTCGAGCCGTTTTAACCGGTCACTGATGGCGGGCTGGGAAATAAAGAGTTTTTTTGCCGTATGGGTAATGTTCTGTTCCTCATAAAGGGTCTTGATAAGAAGGAAATCCTTATCATCCATGAGGGTCCACCTCCTAAGGTAGTAGATTTCATTTTCCTTTATGGAAAACCGTGTCAAAATATAGGAAAAGCTAATTTCATTATATAGCGGACCTTTCAAAAAATAAATACAGATCCTTCGTAAAAAGATAAGGAAGCCTTGCTTCTTATCAGATACAGCGAGCTGCCGTCCGTAGCTCTGCATCAGGAAGCAAGAAAGTGCTTCCTCAAAGAGAAAGGAGAATGAATTATGCTGTTAGGTTTGGTTGGGTTTGCGATGATTTTTCTCGTCGTCTACCTTCTCATTTCAGGGAAGGTCAGTCCTATGGTCATCTTTGTAGCTGTGCCTTTTGTGGCAGCCCTCATCTGTGGCTTTACGCCAGCTCAGATTTTTGAATTCATGAAGAAAGGGGTTACGACGACCATGAGTACGGCCGTCCTTTTCCTCTTTTCCATCGTTTACTTCAGCATCATGAATGATGTGGGGCTGTTTGATCCTTTGGTGAATTTTCTTGTCAAACGAGCAGGAAACAACATCGTCCTTGTGACCATGGCAACGGGCATCATTGCTACGGTTGCCCATTTGGACGGAACCACGGCAGGAACCATACTTATTACGGTTCCCGCTGTCCTGCCCATCTACAAAAAGCTTCATATCCGTCCAGTTGTGATTTGCTGCATCATTGCCGCCGCTATCAGTATCATGAACCTTGTCCCTTGGGGAGGACCGACCGCTCGTACAGCCATCGTGACAGGGCGCGACGTGAACGCCATTTGGCAGGAACTGCTGCCGCTTCAAGGTCTTGGCATTATCCTGATTCTTGCTTTTTCTGCTTACCTGGGCATGCTTGAAAAGGCGCGCGGCGCCGGCATCAACCCGACGGGCAAAGCGGCTGAACTTACGGAAGATCTTAATTCCGATGATGGCGGCCACGGAGAGACGGACAGCATGAAGCGCCCCGAACTTGTCTGGATCAATGCCCTTGTTACGGTCGGTGTCATCCTGCTTATGTGCCTGACGAAGATTCCTCTTTATGGAGCCTTCATGATTGGCCTTGCCTTTGCCCTTGCCATCAACTTTAAAGGCGCCAAGGCCCAGGCAAAAGCCGTTTCCAACCACGCGGCTGCCGCCCTGTCGACGCCGATGATCCTTTTGACGACAGGGGTCTTTATTGGCGTCCTCAAGAATACGAAGATGATGGATGCCATGGCAAACATGCTCATTGGTATTATGCCTCAGGCCATAGGGTCTCATCTGCCGATTTTCATTGGCGCCTTGTCGGGTCCCATCGGCATGATGCTGGGCACGGACTCTTTCTTCTTTGGGTTCATGCCCCTCGTCTTGGGTGTCGGTGAAAAATTTGCCGCCAGTGCTCATGACATTGCCATGGCCATGCTCATTGGCAAGGATTTTACCATCCTTGTCACGCCCCATAACGCGACGACGTTCCTTCTTTGCGGTCTTGCCGGTGTCAGCATCAAAGAACATTTGAAGTTCTGCACGCCTTATCTGTGGATCCTTAGCTGGATCACGCTGGCAGTCGCGGCCCTTATCGGAATCGTTGGCATCTGACCGTGAATCTGTCAAATGCGAAAACTGGATCCGTAATCGTCAGGCAATCTTGAAAAGATGCTAAAAAATCTAGTTGGAAGTACGAGAGATTACGGCTGGTTTATCCGTGACAAATAGACTCTGCTACAAATAGGCCCATCCGGTTCAATTGAATCGGATGGGCCTATTTGTATGGGGCCGATGATTTTACATCCCCTATTTTTCATTTCCTCTGACGCGGCCTGGTTTATTCCCCATCAGATGCGGCCATACAGGGTGGGGCGCTTGTCAGATGCGTTATCGTTGGGGCGCTTGTTATCTTTGCTGCGGTCATTTTGCTTGTCTTTCTTATCAAAGCGCTTGCTGTCTTTCTGGTTTTCCTTTTTGGGTGCTTTCTTCTTGTCTTTCAATGTGTCCTTGCGGCGTTCTGCTTCTTTTTTTGGAGCCTTTTTGACCTTTTTATTCGGGGTCTTTTCTTTGGCTTGCGGTGCGCGCCGATCTTCACCCTGCTGCATGGCGGCGGGACGATTGGGATCAAAGGCAGCAGCTTCGGCTGTCTGCGTCATGCCAGCACCCATGGTTACGGCCATGCCCATGACCAAGAGGGCAGCTACATTTTTGGAAACGGTTTTCTTTACTTGCATCATATCCATGATAGGGACCTCCTTATGCGGGGATGACTGTATGACTCCCCTGCTGTGCTACGAGTATAGGTACCTTACATGAAAGTCACATGAAAATTTGGCGTATTTTTTCTTTTTTCTTCTCAAGGAGAGCGAGGCGCTTCTTTCTTTTCCTTCTTAAATACGATACAATAATAATGAAAAAACAATCAAAACCATTCGGAAATGATACGTCTGAGGGAAAAGGAGTCCAAGCATGCTGGAATTGATGTTTACCCTGGCTTTGGGAATTATTCTGGGGCTTTCGAGCCGCATGACAAGTTCGGTCAGTCACGCCCTTGGCGTGATTACGAAGATCTGCCTTTTTATCATGATTTTTTGCCTGGCTGCCAAGATTGGCTGTGATGAAGCCGTCATCAAGGTCCTGCCCCTCATTGGGCGCAATGCCTTCTTCCTTTGTTTTGGCGGCATAGCAGGTTCTTTCTGTCTCATGGCCCTCGTCGGATGGCTTCATCGGGAAGCTTTTACTCGCCTTCTGTCAGAAGGTGAAAGGAGGCAAAACTCATGATTGGGATCATTTTTTCTGCCCTTTTTCTCGGTTTTTTTACAGGGCGATTTTTCCTTGCGCCGATAGCCAAACCCCTTCTTGATGCCATTCTCATGACGGCTCTTGCCGTCATGGTTTTTTGTGCCGGTGCTGATATTGGCAGCAGCCGTCAGATTGTACGCCGCTTTCTTACGGTTAAGACCTTGGGCCTGTCCCTTCTCGTCCTTCTGGCAACGAATGTGGGCAGTCTTGGTGGCGGGTTGATCATGGGGTATCTTATGGGAGTGCCTTTTCGGGATGCCCTGCTCGTGAGTGCTGGCATGGGATGGTACAGCCTGTCTTCCGTCCTGCTCAGTGCCGCTGTGGGTACTGAAACGGGGACGCTAGCCTTTCTTGCCAATGCCCTGCGGGAACTGCTGACCATCCTTGGTATTCCGCTTCTTGCCCGTTTCTGCCATTTACCCCTTGTCGTTGTCGGAGGCGCGACGAGCATGGATTCAACGATGCCCATCCTGCTCCAGTGTGCTGGACGCCCGGCGGCGATTTTGGGCTTTGTCAATGGATTCCTTCTTTCTTTGGAGATTCCCCTTCTTTTTGCTTTTCTGCTCTCCCCGACAGTCAGCGCTTTCCTCAATCGATAAGGAGTTTTTCATATGTATGTCATTCCCGCTTTCTTTTTCTTGATGGAATTGGTATTTCTTTTTCATTACCGTAAGATCTATTACTACCACCAATGGCTTCCTAATTTATGGCGGAAGCGGACCCAAGGGGTTCGGTTGATCATCCTGTCGAGGGATATCATCCTCTATCTGTTTCTGTCCCTTGTCCGGATGCTGTACCTTCTTTATGCCATTTATATCGTCCTTTTTACCCCTTATTGGCAGCCGGGCTGCATGCTGCTTTTTTTAAGTGCCATGCCCCAGCTTGCCGTGGCCTTTCGCATTGACGGACTTACGGAAAAGGACCGGACGACAGGGCTTGTTTATCCCACCCGCTTATTTCAGGCCGTCATGAGTGGATTCGTTCTTTTTATTCTTGGTCAATTTGCTTTGGGCACGACAGTGTACTTATAAAATGGACAAAAGTCTATAAATTAAGAACAAAATGATGATTATGTAAAGAATGATAAGATGATTTTTTAAAAATACTATTTTTATGTATAAAATATGTTGACAAAAATGTGATGTTGTATATAATAGGTTATATCTTGTTTGGCCGGTCATAGACGAACAAGGGAAAAACTCACGGAGAGCGGTGGAAGACAAGGAATCCGGCCCAGTTTCCCTCAAGGTTGCCAGCAAGGATCAAACAACGGAGGTGTTTATTATGAAATCATGGAAAAAAGTGGTGGGTGCTGTGTGCATGACGACACTGGTCGCAGCTGCCGTGGCAGGCTGCAGCAAATCGGGCGGTAAGTCAGGCGGAGGAGATGCCATTAAGGTCGGCGCCCTATTCGAATTGACCGGCAACGTTGCAAACTATGGGACATCCACCCTCAATGGGTTCAAGATGGCTGTTGATGAAGTCAATGCCAAGGGTGGTGTAAACGGTAAGAAAATCGAGGTTGTCCAAGCGGATAACAAGTCGGAGCCTTCCGAATCGGGCAATGCCGCGACAAAGCTTGTTACGCAGGATAAGGTTGTAGCGGTTGTCGGACCGGCGACTTCCGGTTCTGTTGCAGCGGCAGAGCCAATCCTGACGGCCAATAAGACGCCTCTTATTGCACCGTGTGCAACGGCTCCCGCCATTACCCTTGGTAAGGACGGCAAGGCCAAACCCTATGTCTTCCGTGCCTGCTTCATTGACCCGTACCAAGGCAAGATCATGGCTGAATTTGCGGCAAAGGATCTGAAGCTCAAGAAAATTGCAATCCTGAATGATTCTTCCAGTGACTATTCCAAGGGACTGGCTGAAGTCTTCGAAAAGACGTTTACGGAAAATGGCGGTCAGATTGTGGCCAAGGAAGCGTTCCTGTCCAAGGACGTTGACTTCAAAGCCGCCCTCACCAAGCTGAAAGCTGCAAACCCCGATGCCCTCTACATCCCGGGTTACTATGAAGAAGTTTCCAAGATCATCAAGCAGGCTCGTGAAGTCGGGATTACCACCCCGCTCTTAGGGTCCGATGGCTGGGATTCCCCGAAACTGGTTGAAATCGCCGGCAAGGAAAGTACGGACAAGACTTACTTCACCAGTGCCTATACTGCACAGGATAAGGATCCTGGCGTCCAGAAGTTCATCAATTCCTATAAGGAAAAATATGGCAAGGTTCCTGATGTTTTTGCCCTTCAAGGCTACAATGCCGGTCTGGTCCTCTTCCATGCACTGGAAGAAACCAAAGGTGAAGGCGGGACGAAGCTGGCGGAAGCCATTGCTAAGACCAAGGATCTCCAAGTTGCCAATGGGAAGTTCTCCTATGATGAACATCATAATCCGATCACGACGGCCCTGATCCTTGAACTCAAGGACGGCGTCCAGACCCTCGTGAAGAAAATCAACGGATAATCAGTATATCTGACAGGGACACAAGCCGTGGGAAGCGCCCATGGAACCCCCTGAAAAGCGGTGTCCCGAAGCCTTAGGCACATGCAGGACTTCGGGACCCGCTTTTTACATAGATAGCCAATGAGTAAAGAAGCAAAGCAGAGCAAGGCTGGATAGAGGGATTCCTATGAAAGCAGGAAGGTGGCGTTACAGATGCTGTCAGTGGGACTGGTGCTTACCGGTCTTACGATAGGATGTGGCTCCCAAGGGGTCAGGAACACCATCAAATTAGGTGGGAACCTTGAAATGACAGGAGGAAGTGCCAGCTATGGAATTTCTTCCCGTAATGGGATCGAGCTTGCTCTCAAGGAACAGAACGAAAAGGGCGGCGTCCTTGATAAGAAGGTCGAGCTTGTTGTGGCCGATAACAAGTCGGAAGCAACGGAAGCCACCAATGCTATGCAGAAACTGATTCCCCAGGACCGCGTCGTTGGGGTCATTGGGCCTAATCTTTCAAGTGCGGTCATTGCATCCACCGCCGTGAGCGGGGCGGCAAAGACGGCTGATATTTCGCCCATGGGAACAAATCCACAAGTGACGGTGGATGGTTTGGGGAAGGTCAAACCCTATAATTTCCGGGCCTGCTTCATCGATCCTTTCCAAGGAACGGTCATGGCGCACTTTGCCCTCAATACGCCTAAGGTCAAACGGGCAGCCATCATGATTGACAACTCCTCAGACTATTCAAAGGGCCTTGCCCAGTTCTTCAAGAAGCAGTTTGAAAAGGGCGGCGGTGAGGTTGTTGCTGAAGAGGTCTATCTCTAGAAGGATACGGACTTCAAGGCGACGCTGACCAAGATCCGTACCCGGCAGCCTGATTTTCTCTATATTCCTGGCTATTATCAAGAAGTGGGGCTCATTGTTCGCCAGGCCCGTGAATTAGGGCTTGATATCTTGATGGGCGGCGGCGACGGCTGGGATTCCCAGCGTCTTGCGGAAATTGCTCAAGTGGAAAACCTCAACCGCTGCTGCTTTTCCAGTCCCTATTCGGCAGAAGATACGTCTTCCATCAACCAAGCGTTCGTCGCGGCCTATCAGAAGGAATACAAGGAGCGGCCCGATGTTTTTGCGGCTCTTGCCTATGATTCGGCCAAGCTTTTTCTTAAGGCATTGGAAGAAGCGGGAAGCGCGGATCCACAGAAAGTCGCCGAAGCTTTGTCCAAGACCAAGGAGATGGCCGGTGTTTCCGGGACTAAGACCTTTGGCGCTGACCATAACCCAATCAAATCGGCGGTCATCATTGAATGAAAAGAGGGGAAACAAACTTTCCGTGCGAAAGTCGATCCCTGAATGAACGTATCCATCCATAGGGCGGCAGACTTGTTCCGCCGCTGCCATTATGAAAAAAGGGAGGCCATGTCTATGGAATCTGGTTTTATGCATCAACTGCTGCAGCAGCTTATCAATGGTCTGTCCCTGGGCAGTATCTACGCACTGATTGCGCTGGGCTATACCATGATCTATGGAATCTTGAAGCTCATCAATTTTGCCCACGGTGATATCTATATGGTGGGCGCTTATATTGGGTATATTGCGACAACAGTCTTTCATCTGCCCTTTTTCCCGTCCCTTCTGATTGCGATGGCGGGGGCAGCCCTTGTCGGTATGCTCATTGAACGTGTTGCTTATCGGCCGATGCGCAATGCACCCCGCATTGCCATCCTCATTACGGCCATTGGCGTATCTTTTTTCCTTGAAAACGGCATGATCCTTCTGGCATCACCGCAGCCGCGTACGTTTTCTTCGGATTTTGCCGCGTCTGTGTACAATGTCGGGGGGCTTGTGATCAATAGCCAGCAGATCATCATCCTTGGCAGTACCATTGTCCTCATGCTGGCCCTGACGTATATTGTCAATTATACAAAAATCGGCAAGGCTATGCGTGCTGTTTCCTTTGACGCCGATGCGGCCCGCTTGATGGGCATCAATATCGACCGCGTCATCAGCATGACTTTTGCCCTGGGTTCGGCCCTTGCTGCTGCTGGCGGCGTACTGGTTGGGATCTATTATAATTCGATTGATCCTCTCATGGGGATGGCGCCCGGCATCAAGGCTTTCGTGGCGGCTGTCCTTGGTGGGATTGGAATCATCCCCGGTGCCATGGTGGGCGGCATCATCCTAGGCATTGTAGAAGCCCTTGTATCGGGCTTTATCTCCTCGACGTTCCGTGATGCAGCTGCCTTTGCCATCCTCATATTGATCCTGCTTTACAAACCGCAGGGGCTCTTTGGCAAGAATATCCGTGAAAAAGTATAAGGAGGTGGCACGATGAATGTATTTCTCAAAGCAGATCTGAAAAAACTTGGTTTTTGTGCCGCCCTTTTTGCCGTGCTCTATGTGCTCTTGGAGATGGAAATCATCGGGGCATTCTGGGAACTGAACCTCGTCCTTATCATCATCAACATCATCCTGGCGACGAGCCTTAATATGATTAACGGCTATACGGGGCAGTTTTCCATTGGACACGCTGGATTTTTTGCGGTAGGCGCCTATATGGGAGCCATCATGACAGTCAAACTGGGTTATGATATGCCCGTTGCCCTTATCGCAGGCACCCTTTCCGCAGGCCTGTTGGGTTTTCTTGTCGGGCTGCCGACCTTGCGTCTTAATGGGGACTATTTGGCTATTGCGACCTTGGGTCTTGGTGAAATCATCCGCATCTGCATTCTCAACATCGAGTATGTAGGCGGCGCGTCGGGCCTTATGGGGATTCCCCGCCTGACGACCTTTCCCCTGGCCTTTTGGATCATGATTGCAATCCTCTTTTTCATCAAAAACTTCAAGAATTCCGCCTATGGAAGGGCCTGTCTTGCCATTCGTGAAAATGAGATTGCCGCTGATACGATGGGCATCGATACAACCCGCTACAAGGTTATGGCCTTTACGCTCGGTGCGTCTTTTGCCGGAACAGCAGGCGTGCTCTTTTCCCACTATTTCTTCATTGCCCATCCAGCGTCCTTTACTTTTATGAGAAGTTTTGACATCCTGACCATGGTGGTCCTGGGCGGCCTTGGATCCATGACGGGGTCAATTACGGGTGCCATTGTCCTGACCTTTATCTCGGCTGCCCTTTCCGATTTTCCGGAATGGCGTATGCTCATCTACTCCATCGCTATGATTGTCCTCATGCTCTATCGGCCCCAAGGCCTGTTTGGTGACAAGGAACTGTCCCTTGCGATGATCAAGCGCTTCAAGAAGGGAGGAAATAAATCATGACGGCAGAAGATAAAAAACGCCTCCTCGATCTTGATAATGTCTCCATTGTTTTTGGCGGACTGCGTGCCGTTTCGAACCTTTCCATGCATATCGATGAACACGAACTCATCGGTCTCATCGGACCAAACGGGGCCGGCAAGACAACGGCCTTTAACCTTATTACAGGGGTCTACGTCCCGACAGAAGGGGATATCACCTTTAATGGGGTCCGCATCAATGGCAAGAAATCCTATCAGGTCACGCAGCTGGGGATGGCCCGGACTTTCCAGAACATCCGCCTTTTTTCAGAGCTGCCCGTCATTGATAATGTGAAGATTGCCTATCATATGCATATCGGGTACAATCTTCCTGAGGCTATCTTCCGGACCCGTAAATATGTCCAGGAAGAGAATGAGGTCACGAAAAAGGCCATGGAGCTCCTTACAATCTTCCATTTGGAAGACCATGCCTATGACCTAGCAAAAAACCTTCCCTATGGGGCCCAGCGCCGCCTTGAAATTGCAAGGGCGCTTGCGACGGAACCTAAGCTGCTGCTTCTTGATGAACCGGCGGCGGGCATGAATCCGCAGGAAACGAAGGAACTCATGGAAATGATCCGCTGGCTCCGCAACCATTTCCACTTGGCTATCCTGCTGATTGAGCATGATATGGGCCTTGTCATGGGAGTTTGCCAGCGCATCTATGTCCTGGAGTATGGGCTTTGCATTGCGAGTGGAACGCCGGATGAAATCCGCCGTAACAAACGGGTCATTGAAGCTTATTTGGGCGAGGAGGTGTCATAATGCTGGAAGTCAAGGATCTGGAAGTTTATTATGGTGCCATCCATGCCGTCAAGGGCATCAGTCTGCGTGTCGAAGATGGGCAGATTGTGACCCTCATTGGGTCAAACGGTGCTGGCAAGTCGACGACGCTCCATACGATTTCGGGCCTCATCAAACCCCGTTCAGGCAACATCCTTTTTGATGGGACGGATATTACGGGGACGCCGGCCCATAAGATTGTCGCCTCCGGTCTCGTCCAGGTGCCGGAAGGGCGCCACGTCTTTGCCAATATGTCCGTTATGGAAAACCTCGATATGGGGGCGTATCTCCGCAAGGACAAGGACGGCATTGAAAAAGATAAGAAGAAGGTCTTTGAGCTCTTCCCCCGCCTTTTTGAACGAAAGAACCAGCTTTCAGGGACCCTGTCCGGTGGGGAGCAGCAGATGCTTGCCATGGGACGGGCTTTGATGGAACGGCCCCGTGTCCTCTTGCTGGATGAACCGTCCATGGGCCTTGCCCCGCTTCTTGTCAAGGAAATCTTTTCCATCATCAAGACCATCAACGAGGAAGGCACGACGGTCCTCCTCGTCGAACAAAATGCCAATATGGCCCTGTCCATTGCTGACTACGCCTACGTCCTTGAAACGGGACGCATCACCCTCAGTGGGCCGGCGGCTGATCTTTCTGCCAGTGAGGCCGTCCGCAAGGCCTACCTGGGCGGCTAAGGAGGAAATAACATGCGCATAAAAGAAATCATGACACCGACAGTGATCTCCATCCGCAGTGACCAAAGTCTTCTGGAAGTGCGGGAACTGATGCTGAGCAATAACCTGCGCCGCATCCCGGTTACCGATAAGGAAGGACTCCTTATGGGTATCGTTACGGACGGGGATGTTTCCCGGGCTACGCCGAGCGATGCAAGTGTGCTGGACCGTTATGAGGCCAATTACCTGTTGGGAAAACTTAAGGTCAGCGATATCATGACCAAATCCGTCTGGACAGTCCGGGAATCGGACAGCGTCGAAACCGCCGCCTACCTGCTGTACACCCATAAAGTTGGGGCCCTGCCTGTTGTAGACGGGACGAACCATATTACGGGTATCATTTCCGATACGGATATCTTTAAGGCTTTTGTAGATATCATGGGATATAATCAAACATCAACGAAGGTTGTTATCGATACGAAGGATAAAGTGGGTGTCATTGCCGAACTATCCCAGATCTTTACGGAAAGGGGGGTAAACATCATCTCAATCCTCTCCCGGACGCTTGCTGGCGATGAACGGGAAGTCACAATCCGCGCTGATCTCACGCAGGCCATGGATATTGTGGAACGGATCCGCGATGCCGGCTATGATATCAAGGAAGTTTCGACCTTGAGAGTGGAGGCAGGCCATGAAGGATGATGTTGCGCTCCACACAGGAGATATCGTACGAATGAAAAAGGCGCATCCCTGTGGCTCTTATGAATGGGAGATTACCCGTACGGGCATGGATATAGGCATCAAATGCCGGGGCTGTGGCCATTTTGTGATGCTGCCACGAGCCAAATTCATGAAAAGCGTCCGTGATATCCTGGTTCATCAGGAAGAATCATGATAGGTAGCAAACAAGCCCCCGCCGCACGGTTGGGGGTTTTTGTGTGTTCAAAGGGCAGGAAATAAAGGCTGTGAAAAAATGAAAGATCCATTTCTTTGCCGTCTTTTTTTTATGTATTGAGCTGACCCATAAATACGAAATGTGTCTAAGACAACATAGCTGTTGTGCAGAAAGCAAGAGGGAGAATAGGAATGCGAATCATTCCAAGCGCCATCGTTATCTTTTAAAAGACCAGCCCCTTGCAGCAGCCAAATAAAAGCCAAGAGTCTTAACCCAAACCTGCGCTTACGTTGCAGGATAAGCAATGAGCCCCTTGCGTTAGCTAAGGCAAGGGGCTCATATTCTGCCTCAAATCGGTCTAGTTGTTGGGCTGATTTGAGGCAGCTCCGTTGACGCTCAGTAGCCAATGACAAACCCAATGGCCACCATGATGGCCTGGACCCCGACGAGCATGATGAACAGCGGGGTAAAGAACTTCCACCATTTCATCATGGAAACGCCGGCAATGCCGCAGGCGATGGGAAGCGTGGTTGTAGGCCACATGATGTTGGAAAGGCCGTCACCAAACTGGAAACAGAGGACGGCAAGCTGGCGGCTCATACCGAGCAGGTCTGCCAAGGGGGCCATGATTGGCATGGAAACAACGGCCTGGCCGGAACCGGAGGGGATGAGGAAATTGAGGAGGGTCTGGACAATCAGCATGGCTTCCGCAGCGGCAAGCTGAGGCAGCGCGGACAGGGGCATGAACATGCCGTAGACGAAGGTGTCCATAATATGGCCTGTCTGCATGACAATGAGGATGCCACGGGCAAAGCCGATCATCATGCAGGCTGCTGAAATGTCCCGGAAGCTTTTTTCAAGGCTGCGGGCAATCTGGTTCGGATTCCAACCGACAAGGATGGCGGAAATGAGTCCCATGATCATAAAGAGGGCGGATAGTTCCGTAAAGTACCAGCCGTAATATTTGCAGCCATAGACCAAGGCAATGACCCCAGCGAAAAAGACCAGGAGGATGAGGATATGACGGAAGGTGAAGGGATGCTTTTGCAGTTCTTCTTCCGTGATGGCAAATTCATTCTTGGTCCCGTAGACAAGGCTTTTTTGGGGATTCCTAACTACCTTGAGCGCGTAGCGGATGGTATAAAGGGAAGCCACGGCAATCATGGCAAGGTGGGAGAGAATCCGAAAGCCCGAGCCGCTCATGATGGGAAGCTCCGCAATGGCTTGGGCCGTTCCTACAGTGAAGGGGTTCATAAAGGCACCTGCATAGCCGATGGCTGTGGCACAGGAAACGATGGCAAGGCCAACGATGGCGTCATATCCCATGGCAATGGTGATGCCTACAAAAATTGGGATAAAGGGCAAGGCTTCTTCGGAAATTCCAACTGTCGAGGAGGCAAAGCTGATGACTGTCATGAAAAGGGGAATGATGAGGACCCGCATCCTGCCGCGGACCACGCGCAGGAGCTTGGCAACCAGCCCGTCAAAGGCACCGGAGCCAATGATGAGGCCAATGAAGCCGTAGGCAATGAAGAGAAAGAGAATGACCGGCGCCGCGTCCTTCATGCCAAGGTAAATACATTTGAACATTTCAAAAAAACCGACCGGATGGGCTTTGACAAGGTGATAGGTACCGGCCTGGACAATCTTTTGGCCCGCACTGTTGGTGACGCGGTTAAAGTCGCCAGCCGGCAGGATCCAGGTCATGATGGCTGCAAAGACAATAATGCCAAACAGCAGGACAAAAACATGGGGCAGGGCCCACCGGGAATTTTTCTGATCGGGGGTTTTTTCCGTTTCTTCAGACATCGGTCATCCTTCCTTTCCTGTAACGGATTGCTCAAATTCTTTTTGCACGGCCACACGGTATCCGGCGTCGTTAAATACGGTCAGGACCATTTCCGCGATGACGGCAGCCCCTTTGGCCATTTGATCTAAGGCGTGGGGGGTTATAGTGGCATCACGCAGGGCTGTCGAGTGGCCGGGACAGACCTTGTCCGAAATCGAGATATAGGCATGGAGCGTCGGACAGCGGTAGCTTACATTGCCGGCATCTGTCGAGCCGCCCGGTGGCAGGGGGTCCCCAACAGGTTCCCCATAGGAGGTGAAGAGTTCCTTAATCTTTTCTTCTAAAAGAGGAACCCGCACCATGTCGTCAAAGTCAGGCCCTGCGAGGGTAAATTCCACACTGCAGTCAAGGGCAAGGGCGGCTCCTTTGGCACAGTTTTTGACGATCCGGTCCAAGCGTTCAATTTCCCGTTTGACAGGATAGCGGAATTCAAAGCGGAGGGCGGCCCGATCAGGCACGACATTGGGGGCCTTGCCGCCTTCAGTGATGATGCCGCTGGCAATGGTAAAGGGATGGAAGGAATCCCGTCGGGCGTCTACCAGATCGAGAAATTTGCGCAGGGCAGTTAGCGCGTTGTGTCCATCCCAAGGATCGCCAGCCGCATGGGCCGTTTTCCCCGTAAAGGTGATTTCGTAGGCACGCAGGGCATTGGCCTGCGTATTGGTGCGGCTTATGCCGCCTGACGTGCTGTGCATCATGATGGCAAGGGCATCCCCGTCAAAGACTCCTTCTTTGGCAAAGATGAGTTTGGCGCCAACGGTTTCCTCCGCCGGTGTCCCAATGACTTCGAGCGTCCCGTGAAATGCGTCTTCTGGAAGCTCACTAAGAACAATGCCTGCAAGAACCGACAGGGGACCATGCAGGTTATGCCCGCAGCCGTGACCAATGCCTGGCAGGGCATCGTATTCGACCATGATGGAACATTTTGGACCTTCCCCTCGTTTCAGTGTGGCGCGAAAGGCCGTATCATAGCCGAGCTCTTTTTCCATAAAGGGGTATTCAATGGTAAAGCCATAGGGGGCAAGGGCATCAACAATGGCACGGCTGGAAGCGGTTTCTTCCATGGAAATCTCCGGATGGTCATAAAAGGCGCGGACCAAGGTTTCGGCTTCTTTGCGGTGTTTGGCGACTTGTTCTATGATGATTTTGTTCATGATAGACTTCCTTTCCTTTTAATGGCTTCAAGACCTTGTCCTGATGCTCAGTTTTTGATACGTCCCATGATAGCACAAAGTACCTTACTAAAGTAAAAATTTCCTAAAAAAGGGTAATTCTGACAATACCTTTCTTGAAAATCGTATCAATTGATACAGGAAAAGCCTTTCTCTTTTAGTGGCCGATTTTTCTAAAAAAGAAAAAAATAGAAGAAAAGGGAAAAAGCTTTGTCCTTTTTATGCGGACATTAAGGAAGGATTTTCTGCAATCCCCTTTATTTGAAGGTTTTTGAAGGATGCCGGGAGGCTCTTTTTGGGAAAAGTGGACAGTTTTGGTAAAAAGAGAAGGAAAAGAAAGAAAAATAACGATATTATTACAAATGATACGATATTATTGACATAATTCTGAAAACTGGATACAATAGAGTCATGAAGTTTTAGAAATCCCCTTTATGATGGGAATGAGCTTCCTTTTTTTGAAGCTTGCTGACGAATTGGGATGCAGCCTTCAGCCTGCCGTTTTTTTTCAGCCCTGTCATTTTGGAATGGACATATAGAGGAGGAATCACGATGGAACTCAAAGAATCCGTTGCTCGTCAAAAACAAGCGCTGCTCAAGACCCTGTCGGAAGCAATCAAGATCCGCAGCGTCCAGGAAGAAGCTAAACCGGGAATGCCTTTTGGTGAAGGCCCTGCCAAGTGCCTTGCTTATATGCTGAAAGTCTGCGAAGACATGGGCTTCCGTACCAAGAACGTAGATAACTACATGGGTTGGGCCGAAATTGGCGAAGGTGATGAAATGGTGGCCATCCTTGGCCATTTGGACGTCGTTCCTGAAGGCAAAGGCTGGGATAAGGATCCCTACAGCGGTGAGGTTGATGACACGAATGTCTATGGACGCGGTGCCATGGATGATAAGGGGCCAGCCATTGCGGCGCTTTATGGCATGAAAGCCATCGTTGATGCCGGCCTGCCCCTGAAACGCCGTATCCGTATCCTCTTTGGAACAAATGAGGAAACCGGTGCTGCCGATATGGATTATTATCTCGAAAAAGGCGGAGAGGTCCCAGTTTGCGGATTTACGCCCGATGCAGAATATCCTCTCATCAACGGGGAAAAAGGAATCGTCAATGCCGACTATACGACGCACTTCACGCAGGATGGCGAGGTAAAGCTTGTCCGTATCCAAGGCGGTACGGCCTACAATATTGTTCCTGCCCTGTGTGAAGCGGAATTTGCTGCGCCCAGTGAAGAAGCTAAAGCGCTTGTCTCCCGCTTTAATGGGAAAGACGGAATGACCGTCGAACTCACAGAAGGCGGCTTCAAGGTTACGACCCACGGTAAGGAAGCACACGGTTCCCATCCGGAACTGGGTGAAAACGCGATTGGCAAGCTGCTCCTTGGCATCAAGGAGTTCCCTCTGTCCAAGGGCCTCCAAGAGGCGGTGACTTTCCTTGCTGACAAGATTGGGATGGATCCTTATGGTGAAAAGATTGGCATTGGTCTGGAAGATGAAGTGTCGGGCAAACTGTCCTTCAACATGGGTATCCTGGAAGGAGATGCCGATCACCTGACCGTAAAGATCAACTATCGGTATCCTGTAACAAAGACTTATGAAGATTGTGCTCCCAAGCTGACCGAAACCTTTAAGAAGGCTGGTTTTGAACTGACCAGCGAAGAACACAAGGGTGCCCTCTACGTAGATGAAAAGACCCCTTATGTCCAAACCCTGCTCGATGTCTATCATGAAATGACGGGTCTTACGGGCGGCGCCATGAGCATCGGCGGCGGCACCTATGCCAAGGCCATTCCTAATATCGTTGCCTTTGGACCCATTTTCCCGGGTGATACGGTTCGTGAACATCTCCCCAACGAATTCTGGGAAATTGAGATCCTCATGAAAAATGCCCAGATTTACGCCGAAGCTATGTATCGTTTGGCTAAATAGGCTTGACCCTGCTTTCTTCATCCGGCACTTTGGCATTCCCTGTCTAATCGTACCCACATAGATCCCTTTCCTACGAACCTTGTCTTCAGACTGCAACTTTTTCTTACATCAAACCCCATTTGATTTTCGCTGGGGTACCGGATGATGTCTTATTCTTGCAAAAAAGCTGCGGAGCGTTTGCTCCGCAGCTTTTTTGCTTTTTAGTACAAGCCGTTATTTTGCTGTTTGACGCGCCAGCCATAAAGCCTGCTGTACCCGTTCCCTGGCCTGCCGAAGAGAAATTCCCTCAGTTGCGGCAAGCTGTGACAGGTCCTCATATTCTGCCTTTTCTCGCGATATACCGTAGCCGGAAGCCCGTTTGATATGAATTTGCTTTCCTTCAACAGAAATAGAATAGGTGGAACGCTCCATTTCGTAGCGGGAAAAAGGATATTCCCGGACGCCCAAGGTAGAGGTGTGGGCAAAGAGGGTCCGAACAAGGGCAGCCTTGTCCGTTTCTTCACAAAGGACCGTCAGGGCAAGGGCGGGGCGGGATTTTTTCATGTAGATGGGAGTCATGTAGGCGTCAAGAGCCCCGTTTTTGCGGCATGCTTCCATGGCAAACGCAGCTTCCTCGCCTGTCATATCATCAATTTGGCAGGTAAGATGCCATAAGCTGCGGACCTTTTCCCCCGTTTCTCCCAAAAGGGTACGGAGTACATTGGCCACGGGATAGACCTTGTGGCCGAGTCCATAGCCAATGGCTTTTGTGGTCATGACGGGAAGGGGACCAAAGTGTTGAACGAAATGCTTCAGGATGGCTGCTCCTGTCGGTGTGCATAGTTCCCCTTGAATGGTCCCGCCGTAGATGGGAATCCCTTCGAGCAGGTAGCCCGTGGCCGGCGCCGGTACGGGAAGGATGCCGTGGGCGCAATGGACGAAGCCAGAGCCAATGTGGATGGGAGAGGCCATGATCTTTTCAGGCGCCAGATCATGGATGAGGTAGCAGGCCGCCGCAATATCGGCAATGGCGTCAAGGTTTCCGACTTCATGGAAATGAATCTCCGAGACTGGTTTTTGATGGGCCAGACTTTCAGCTTCGGCAAGGGCATCATAGACAGCAAGGACATCGGCCTTGACGGAATCTGTCAAATGAAGGTCCTTTACAATGGCTTTGATATCGGACAGGTTATGATGGGAATGGTGATGGTCGTGATGCCCAGGTTCCCCGTGTTCATGATGGTGTATATGTTCATGGTGGTGCTCATGATGCCCTGCGTCCCCGGTTGGTACAGGGCCCGTAGGAGAAAGGCCCGAAAGGGCTTCATGGTCCAGGACATCGAGGGTCTTTTCCTCTTTGCCACCGATTAGGACACGCATCATGAGTCCGGAAATTCCGCAGTTTTCCCCTTGAAGAAGGGTATAGGTAACGTTGGGGATGCCTATGGCATTCAGGCGGGGAAGGATTTCCTCTGGATGGGGATAAAGGGAAAGGAGGGACGCTGTGATCATATCACCGGCAGCTCCCATAGAGCAGTCAAAATAGAGCAGTTTCATGAGTTTGTTCCTTTCACATGGTTGATGAGGTGGGCCTGGTAGGCGGCACCAAATCCATTGTCGATATTGACGACGGACACGCCGCTGGCACAGCTTGTCAGCATGGCACAAAGGGCCGTGACGCCCTTGAAGTTAGCTCCATAGCCAACGCTGGTGGGGACGGCAATGACGGGACAGCGGACAAGGCCGCCGACAACGCTGGCAAGCGCGCCCTCCATGCCCGCAATGGCAATGATGACGGAGGCTTCCATCAAGTCATCGAGATGGCTAAGAAGGCGGTGGAGACCGGCAACGCCCACATCCTGGATGGCTTTGACCCGGTTTCCGGGCGCGAGGGCTGTGAGGCGTGCCTCTTCAGCTACGGCAAGGTCACTGGTTCCGGCTGAAAGGATCAGGATGGTTCCATGCCCCGTTGGCTCGGGAAAAGAACCTAGGATGCCTATGCGTCCCGTCGCTTCGTAATGGAGGGGTAGGGTCTTTTGAATCTGTTCGGCTTTTTCTTGGGACAGGCGGGTAATGAGGACAGGACTGTCACTTTCCTTTTTGAGGACTTGGGCAATGCCTTCAATCTGCGCGGCGGTTTTTCCGGCTCCGTAGATGACTTCCGGAATCCCTTGCCGCTGGCCCCGCTGCGTATCAACTTGGGCATAGCCCAAATCGACAAAGGGTGCCTTGCGCAGGCTGAGGGAGGCCTTTTCAATGGACAGGGTTCCTTCCTTGACTTGCTGAAGAATCTTTTCAAGGGCAGCCATCAGCGCACCTCCAAATCCAGGAAGACCCCGTCATAGCGGGTTCGGAGCACGGCAAGGATATCCTCCCTGTGCTGTAAGAGCAGCGGGATCTGAGCTTCCTTTACCTGCAGCTTGGCACAGTCAGCAAAGAGCCGGACCCGAAAATCGGAAAGCCCAAGGCCCATGAGGTAGGTCTCCGCCCATTCAGTCCGTTCCAATTTTTCTTTCGTAATGGGTTCCCCTGTGGGAATCCGCGTGGCAAGGCAGGCATAGGAGGGCTTGTTCCAGGTGGGAAGCCCTAGGGCCCTGCTTCTTTCCCGGATCAAGGATTTGGTAAGGCCGCACAGGCGCAGGGGTGAAAGGACGTCCAGTTCTGCAAGGGCTTTCATGCCCGGCCGATCGGAAGCGTCATCGGAGGCGTTTGTGCCGTCAAGGAGAAGATTGTAGCCGTCTTTTTTGGCGGCTTTCCAAATGGTGGAAAAAACGGCTTTCTTGCAAAAATAACAGCGGTCTTTCGGATTTTGGACAACGGTTTCATTTTGCAGGACATCAATGGGAAGGAGCGTGTGAGTAATGCCAATCTTTTTTGTCAGCGCTTTGGCCCCTTCCAGCTCAAAGCGGGGGACAAAAGCGGAATCAATCGTATAGGCATGGACAGACTGGGCATACTGGGCCGCGGCTGTCACAAGATAGGTAGAGTCCACACCGCCTGAAAAGGCAATGGCAACTCGGGGATGTGCCTCAAAAAAGGCTTTGAGGTCCATGGGAATCACTCCTTTTTAAGGACTTTTTTCTGTCCCCATTATATCATTGATGAGCTGGATTTCAGGAAAAAAGAAGCGTGAATTTTTTTAGACAGGCCCTCTATCAATTAATGCGTTAACCATAGTAAAATACTAGGTTGACTAAAGGCTGGCGGCGCCGTAGAGTAAAAAGGATTTCGAATCGAGGTGAAACCATGCAAACAAGAAATCTACGTGAACTCGTCCTCTCGAGCCTCTTTGTAGCGCTTATTGCCATCGGTGCCATTATCCGTATTCCTCTTGGCTCGACGGTCTATACCCTACAGTTTTTAGCCACCCTTCTTGCCGGCGCCTTGCTAGGCGGCCGCTTAGGGGCGCTTGCTGTCCTGACCTATACGGTGATGGGCCTTGTTGGTCTGCCAGTCTTTGCTTCAGGGGGCGGCCCCAGCTACATCCTGCAGCCGACTTTCGGCTATCTTGTGGCTTTCATGCTTCAGGCTTATGTTGGGGGAACGTACATCCGGCGCAGCGGCCCGATTACGTTCAAAAAGCAGCTGACAGCGCATCTCATCGGCCTTGTCATTGTTTACACCGTAGGCATCGCTTATTTTTATGCAGTGAGCCGATATTTGCTGCAAAGCACCATGACTTTCGGTGTCATGCTTTGGTACTGTGCGGTGCTGCAGATTGTCCCCGACCTTGTCATTTGTGCCGTGGCCGCCCTTATTGGGGAGCGGGCCTACCGGATCGGTCTTTGGATCAAGTAAAAAAGGAAAAGAAAGAAGGAAGAACATGGGAAGAGGATTGTTTGTTACAGGTACAGGAACGGATGTGGGAAAAACTTTCGTCACAGCCCTCATGGTGAAGAAACTGAGGGAGCATGGGTATGACGGAAGCTATTATAAAGCGGCCCTGAGCGGAGCCGAAACAGGAAAAGACGGGGGACTGATTCCCGGCGATGCCCAGTTTGTGAAAATGGCGGCCGGGCTTTCCGAAGCGGCGGGGGATCTTGTGACCTATATCTACAAAGAGGCCGTATCACCTCATCTGGCCTCCCGCTGGAATAAGGATTCCATTGACCTTACAAGGATCCAGGAAGATTACGCCCGCCATTTGGCCCGTCATGACTATCTGACTATGGAAGGCAGCGGCGGCATTATTTGCCCTCTTTCTTGGGAATCGGAAAAGCGGCTGCTGCTCGAAGATGTAATCCTTGCCTTGAAGCTCCCTTGCGTCATTGTGGCGGACGCAGGTCTTGGAACCATCAATGCGTCGGTTCTTACGGCGCGTTATCTGAAGGAACGGGGAATCCGTGCAAAAGGGTTCTTCTTTAACCATTGGGATGAGACCGATCCCATGCAGCAAGATAATTGGGCCATGACAGAGGCGCTCACGGGGCTTCCCATCCTTGCCGGCATCAAGGACGGCGATAGGGATCTTTCCTTGTCTGCAGACCGCCTTGCCGCCCTATACGAATAAGAAAGGAGCTATTCCATGAATGATTATCAGCAGCGGGATCTTGCTCATATCTGGCATCCCTGCTCCCAAATGAAAGATTATGAAAGCCTGCCGCCCCTTTTTGTGGATCACGCAAAAGGGGCCTGGCTCTATGATGAAAAGGGGAAGGCCTATCTTGATATCATCAGTTCCTGGTGGGCCAATCTCCTGGGGCATGGCAACCCCGTCATCAATGAACGCATCAAGGCCCAACTGGAAAAGCTCGAACATGTGATCTTTGCCGGCTGCACCCATGAAGCGGCCATTACCCTTACAGAAAGGCTCCTGCCCCTTTTGCCTAAGGGGCTGACAAAATTCCATTTCAACGATAATGGATCTTCCTCGGTTGAGGCCGCCCTCAAGATTGCCTTCCAGTATCAACTCCAGACAGGCCACGGTGAACGGACCCGCTTCATGTGCCTTTCCGATGGGTATCACGGCGAGACCATCGGGGCCCTTTCCGTAGGGAGCATGGATCAATTTGCAAGGCTCTATCAGCCCATGATGATGGATAATATCCATGTAAAGGCCCCGGACTGCTACCGCTGTCCTTTTCATAAGACGCGGGAAAACTGCCAGGGAGACTGCATCCAGTACGCGGAGGAAACCTTTGCCCAATCTGCCAAGGAAACCTGTGCCCTCATCGTGGAACCACTCCTGCAGGGCTGCGCCGGTATGCGCGTTTATCCGGCTGTGTATCTGAAAAAACTGCGGGCGCTGTGCGATGCCTATAATGTGCTTCTTATCTGTGATGAAATTGCCACGGGATTTGGCCGGACGGGAAAACTATTTGCCTGTGACCATGCAGGAATCACGCCGGATATCATGACCGTTTCCAAAGGACTTACCGGCGGTTATCTGCCTATGTCCATCACGCTCACGACGGATGCTGTCTACAATGCTTTTTATGCGGATTACAGCGAGCACAAGGCTTTTGTCCACAGCCACACGTATGCAGGAAATCCTTTGGGCTGCGCGGCGGCTCATGGCGTCTTGGATGAACTTATGGACCATGGTGTCCTCAAAAAGGCCCAAACCCTTGCCCCCTGGCTTACGGAGCAGCTTACCCAGCGCGTAGGGGAACATCCCCATGTCGGGGAAATCCGGCATATCGGACTGATCCATGCCTTGGAACTGGTGGCGGATAAAAAGAAGAAGACGCCGTATGATCCTTCCCGCCGCATGGGCTATGAACTTTATCAGAAAGCGCTTTCCAAGGGGCTTTTGCTGCGGCCTTTGGGAGATGTGCTCTATTTCAATCCGCCCCTTACGATTTCCCGGGAAGAGCTGACTTTTGCCCTGGATGTCCTTGAAGACGTACTCCAAAGTCTTTCTTAAGAGGCATTGCACTCTTTGGCTCAAGCTCCTATAATAAGGGCCGTACCCTTGTAAAAAAAGGAGCTGATGGAAAATGGCCATCCTTGAACATGATGCCTTTATGAGTGATGAGCTGCGTCGTGTCCCCCTAAAGGAACTGACAAACCGTCTGGATTCTTTCCGCCGCGTTATGACAGAAAGCGACCCGGCATGGAAAATGGCGGTCATTACGGATAAAATCGATATGTATTATTTTGCGGGAACCATGCAGGATGGGGCCTTCATCATCCGGCCGGAGGATGCCATCCTCTGGGTTCGGCGGAGCCTTGCCCGGGCCAAAAATGAATCTCTCCTGCCGGAATCCATGCTTCGCCGCATGCACAGTTTTCGCCAGCCAGCAGAGTTTTACGGAAAAGATATACCGTCTGTCATCTATTTGGATAACAAGCATACCAGCCTTGAATGGCTGGGATTTTTCCAGAAGTATTTTCCCATGAAGCAGCAGCGGGACCTGACCCCTGTCCTTGCACAGCTGCGCAGCATCAAGAGTGATTATGAACTGGAACTTTTGACGCGGGCGGGACGCATCCACGAACAGGTTCTGATCCATGATGTGGCCCCCTTCCTTCACGAAGGCATCAGCGAGGCGGAACTGGCCGTCCGTCTTTATCTCAAGATGCTCCTTCTGGGAAGCCATGGTGTGGCCCGGACCAATCGACCGACCGGGGAAGATGTCATTGGGCTGGCCTCTTTTGGGAAAAGTGCCCTTGTCCGTACGGCCTTTGACGGTCCCGGCGGCACGGGCGGAACCTGCGTGGCTGTCCAGAGCATTGGGTCGGCCTTCCGTCTCCTTAAACGGGGTCGCCTTGTCTATCTTGATATTTCCTGCGGGGTCGATGGCTACAATACGGATAAGACCGTGGTCTATTACTATGGGGACCTGAATCGGGATCCTGACCGCGAAAAGATCCTGAAGGCCTATGCCTACTGTCTGGCCCTTGAAAAGGAAACCGTTTCCCTTTTGAAGCCCGGAGCTGTTTTTGGCGATGTCTATGATACGGTCATGGCACATTTTGATCCAGCCTACGAACCGTATTTCATGAATGGCGGCCGTTTCTTGGGCCACAGCATCGGTCTTGTTATGGATGAGACCCCCGTCATCACTCACGGTGTGAAGGATATGGTCAAGGAGAACATGGTCCTTGCCGTGGAACCGAAGATTGGCCTTCCCGGTATTGGCATGGTGGGCACGGAAAATACCTATTTCATTGGGAAGGATGGGCCTATTTGCCTTACGGGCGGCCCGGTTCCCCTTGCTGTCATCAAATGAACTCGCCAAAAAGGACACTCCGTGATACAATATAGGGCATGAGTCCAACCTGAGGGGGGAGCCTTATGGCAGATGAAGAAACCTATATCCTGACAAAAGAGGATTTCCAGGAACAACAGGAAGTCATCAAGAAACAGATCCTGGGCAACACAAAACTGGAAGGCCGGGAAAAACGCATGGCCCTTACCGTCCTGGACGGAATCGGTCAATCCGTCATGGCTGGCGGCGTCCGGCAGCACGGGATCACCAAACAGATGATGAAGGTGAGCCTGCCTATCTTTGGCAAGATGAGTGAGGATAAACGCCACAATGAAAAGGAACTGAAGGTCCTTCGGGCACTGACCATGGTGGTATATGAGGCCCTTTACGGGAAACGCCGCTGATGACAGCACTGACGATTTTTCTCATTGCTGTATCCCTGTCGATGGATGCTTTTGCAGTTTCTGTCTGCGGCGGCATGCGCCTTGCCGAGGATCGGAAATTTAGGGGCGGCCTTCAGTACGGGGCTTGGTTTGGTATCTTTCAGGCTTTGATGCCTTTTTTAGGTTATCATTTGGGCCTGTATTTTGCCGCTTGGGTAGATGCCTATGCCCACTGGATCATTTTCTTGATCCTTTCCTGGATTGGCATTGGAATGATCAAGGAGGCACATGAAGAAGTCTCCTGCAAGGTCATTACAGGACCCTTGACGATGTTGGGCCTTGCGGTTGCTACCAGCATCGATGCCTTGGGCGTCGGTGTGGGCTTTGCCTTTGAAGGGCTCGACATTGGACCTACGGTCCTTGAAATTGGGACAATCACCTTTTGTTTATCCTTTATGGGCTGTGTTTTTGGATCCTATATTGGAATGAAAGGAAAAGCCAAAGCGGAATTGATGGGCGGCCTTGTACTTGTCGGCTTAGGGATAAAGAGTCTCCTTGGCCATTACTTTTTTTGAGAGATTGAAAAACCACGATCTGGACGCTTGAGTGCGTTCAAAGATCGTGGCTTTTTTTATAGGGGATGGGAGGGGCCCCTTTTTTGATGATGGTTTCCCCAAATCGTTTCTTCAGGGCATCCACAGCAAGGCTTCGCTGGGTATTGCGGTCGCTTTTGGAAAAGAGATTTTGCTCAGAACTTTCCTGTGGGACCAAGTGGCTCACGGTTACGCCAAGGAGCCTTACAGGATCCCGTAGGGGGTTCTTGCGGGTCAGGATCTTGACGCGTTCCATGATTTCTTCATCCAGCTGCAGGGGCAGGTCAGAGGAAAGGCTTCTCGTATGGACCTTGAAATCCTGTGTCTTCATCTTTAGCGTGACCGTATATCCGGAAAGGCCAGCACTTCGAAGACGAAAGCCCACTTCTTGGGAGAGGTTCCAAAGGATTTCCAGGATGACTGCATGATCTCGCAGGTCTTTTTCAAAGGTCAGTTCCCGGCCAAGGGATTGACGCTTTTCATCAGGAATGACGGGACGGTTGTCAAGACCGTGGGCAAAGCGTAGGATGGTTTCCGTATTTTTCCCGAAAAGGGGGGAAAGAAAGGACGCGTCACAGGCGGCAAGGTCCCCGATGGTCCTGATGCCAAAGCGCGTTAAAAGGGAGGCGGACCTTGCTCCAATGCCGAAGATGCGGGAAATCGGAAGGGGGGCGATGCGTGAGGCTGCCTCGCTCTGCCGGATGATGACAAGACCATTGGGTTTTTTGAGGTCGCTGGCGAGTTTTGCGAGGAACTTATTGGGAGCAAGGCCAACAGATGCTGTAAGGCCCGTTTCCTTTTTGATGCGTTCCTTGATGCGGAGGCCAAGGGCGGGGATGTCACCTACAAGGCGTTCCATGCCTGTTAGGTCCAAAAAAGCCTCGTCAATGGAAAGCGGTTCCACAAGGGGAGAAAATTCATGGAAGATTTGACGGATCTTTTGGGACAGTTCCAAGTATCTTCCATAGCGGCCTTCGACAAAGATGCCCTTAGGGCACCGCTCCAGGGCTTCCTTCATGGGCATGGCCGAGTGGACACCAAAGCGCCGGGCTTCATAAGAGGCCGTGGAGACAACGCCCCTTCCGGAAAGCCCGCCGACGATGACGGGTCTGTTGCGGTATTCTGGATGATCCAGCTGCTCAACGGAGGCAAAGAATGCGTCCATATCAACGTGCATGATCCAGCGTGGTCTGTTGGAAGAAACGGGTTTCATTGGAGAATCCCGCCGCCTATAACGACGTCTGTTTCATCACCAAGGCCATAGAGGACAGCGGACTGCCCTGGTGTAATGGCGCGCTGGGGCTCGTCAAAAAGGATGGAGAAGGTATCGGATCCGGTCGGGGTGACGATGGCCGGCTGCGCTTCCTGTCGATAACGGACCTTGACAAGGCAGGCAAAAGGTGCGTCCGGGACCTTGCCGGAAATCCAGTTGGCTTCCTTTACGGCTGCATCGCGGCGGAAAAGAGCCTGTGAAGGACCTACAATGACCGCGTTTTTCTTAGGATCGATGGCTATGACATAAAGCGGTCCATCGGGTTGGGGAAGTCCCAGCTTCTTGTGCTGTCCAATGGTATAGTAGATAATGCCTTTATGTGTGCCGATTTCCTTCCCGTCCAAGGTGAGGAAAGGACCTGGTTGGGGCTCATAGGAAAGGATGCGCTGTACGGCCTCTGTATAAGTTCCGTTGGGCACAAAGCAAATGTCCTGGCTGTCAGGCTTGTGGGAATTGATGAAGCCGCTTTCTTCGGCAATTTCCCGGGTATGGGTCTTTTCATAGTCGCCCAAAGGAAACTGCGTGTGGGCGAGCTGTTCCTGCGTGAGGTTATACAGGACATAGCTCTGGTCTTTTTTTGGATCTTTGGCGCGGAGCAGTTCATAGCAGCCATTGCGTTTCCGTATGCGGGCGTAATGACCGGTGACGATGGTGTCGCAGCCCAGTTCCTTTGCCCGTTCGTATAGGGCGCCAAATTTCAGGAACTTGTTGCAGTCAATGCAGGGATTTGGTGTTTTCCCGAGGGTGTAGGAACGGGCGAAGGTTTCCATGACATCCCGGCGGAATTCGTCCATGTAGTTAAAGACAAAATAAGGCATGCCCAGACGGACAGCGACGCTGCGGGCGTCTTCCACATCCCGGATGCTGCAGCAGGTCTTGCTGCTGCAGCCGGCATCGGGGTTGTTGTAGAGCTTCATGGTGCAGCCTACACATTCATATCCTTGATCAAGCATAAGTTTTGCGGCTACGGATGAATCAACGCCGCCGCTCATGGCGATGAGTGCTTTCATAGGGATTCCTCCTTGGCATCTATAATTGACGCATCGATGATGCGGGGAATGTGACCCATAGTGGGCCAGAATCGGCTGATAAGGTCCTTTGCGGCAATCTTGAGGGACTTATCATTACGGAAGGGATGGAAGATTAGGTCCTTTTTCGATAAGAGGATACGGGAAATGAGCAAGTGTTACGGCTTGTTTCGTATCAAAAAGCAGTTCCAAGGCCGATACAGCCCCTTTTTCACAGCAAAGGAGACGGGAAAGGGCCTTTTTATCTCCAAAAGTAAGATGCCCTGCTCCAAGCGTTTCTTGAAGGGCTTTTCCTGTAAAGAACTCTCCTTCAGCAAGGAAAAACAGGAAGAACAGCTTCTTTTTGGGTGCCTCTCCAAAAAGGTCCTTTACCACCACAGCCTTCATGGTTTCCGCAAGGGCAAGGTCTTCGTCAAGGGTCACGATGGGCGCATGAGGGAAACCCTCATAGAGAATCTTTAGCTTTTGAAGGGGACCATAGATTTGTATTTCCTTATTGGTCAGCATGGTGTAGGTTTCGTAGGGCCGTAACGTGACCGATGACAATTTCCGCAATGGTATCGATGTCTTTTTCGTCAAGGTCCGCACCAAGACTGAACCGGATGGACGAGCGGGCCTGTTTGGCTGAAAGCCCCAAGGCAAGAAGCACATGGGAAGGTTCCGGCGAGCCGGAAGCACAGGCAGAGCCTGCCGAAACACAGATGCCGTCCATGCCCAATAGGGGCAGGAGGGCTTCTGATGGGGCGCTGTCAAAGGTCATGTTGAGCGTTCCCGGAAGGCTGGGAGAAAGGGCGCCGTTTTGCCGCACGCCTTTAAGGGCCAGCAGTTTTTTCCGCAGACGCTCTTTGAGGGACCGGATGCGGGCGCTTTCCGCAGCCTTTTCCTGCATGGCTTTTTCAAGGGCTGCGGACATACCGACAATGGCCGGGATATTTTCTGTTCCCGCCCGTTTGCCCCGTTCCTGGGCCCCGCCTTCGATGAGGCTTTCAAGCTCGATGCCCTGCCTTGCATATAAGATTCCAACACCTTTGGGTCCATGGAACTTATGGGCTGAAAAAGACGCCATGTCAATGACCCCTTTTGTAAAATCAAGGTCCATATGGGCCGCCCCTTGTACGGCATCCGTATGAAAGAGAACGCCTTTTTCATGGCACAGGGTCCCTATGGCCTCGATGGGCTGGATGGTGCCAATCTCGTTATTGGCCGCCATGACGCTGACGAGGGCCGTATCTGGGCGCAGGGCTTTTTTGACACTTTCGGGACTGACGAATCCATCTTTTGAAATGGGAAGCAGCGTGACCTCAAAGCCTTCTTCCTTGAGGCGCCTCAGACTGTGGAGCACGGCATGATGCTCCATGACGGTGGAAATAAGATGACGCTTTCCTTTTTGGGCGCCTATATGGGCCCCTGTAATCAAGGCCTGGTTGTCGCTTTCGCTGCCGCCGCCCGTAAAGGTGATTTCTGACGGGTGGACGGATAGGGCGCGGGCTGCCTGTTCCCGTGCCATAATAAGGGCGCGGGCCGCTTCCTGCCCCTTGGGATGCTGGCTTGAAGGATTGCCGTAAGCTTCTGTAAGATAGGGCATCATCGCCTTGAGGGCTTCGGGATAAAGGGCGGTGGTGGCCGCTTGATCCAAATAGTAGAACATGATGGAACTCCTTTTTTCAGGGGAAAAACTTCCTTGAAAGGGAAGGATCCCGGTTTTTGGTTTCCTTATTATACACCAAAGTGGCTGTTCTAGGTACTGCCCCTTTGCCAAAGGGACAATCAGATGGCAAGAAACGGCCATTTTCCTAGAAAAAATGCCGTGGAAAAGTTCTTGAAATGTTTCATGAAGCATGGTAAAATAGTCAAGCTGTATATATGAAAGTATATACTTCTTCTGCTCCCATCGTAGGGAAGCAAATCCAAAGGAGGAGGTGATTTCGTGAATAACTACGAAGTCATGTACATCGTAAAGCCAGTTGAAGAGGAAGCTTATAGCGCTGTCGTAAAGAAATTCGACGACCTTCTGACGGCTAACGGCGCCACTATCGAAAAGACCGATAAGTGGGGCAAAAAGCACCTGGCTTATCCCATCCAGGACATCCAAGATGGCTTGTATGTATTGACCACTTTCAGTGCTGAACCTGCCGCCGTTAAGGAATTGGACCGCGTGATGAAGATTACCGACGAAATTCTGCGTCACATGATCATCCGCAAGGGCGAGTAAGCAAGGAGGATTTGGTGTATGAATAGGATATTTTTGTTAGGCCGGCTCGTACGCGATCCGGAAGTACGGATAACTCCTACGGAACGTACCGTCTGCACCTTTACTCTGGCGGTGGACCGTCCCTTTACTGCGAAGAACGGCCAGCGCGAAGCGGATTTTATCAACATCGTAACTTGGAATAAAACCGCTGAATTATGTGGGAACAGCTTACTCAAGGGACAAAGGGCCCTCGTGGAAGGACGCCTGCAGATCCGTTCCTATGATGACAAGGACGGGAACCGTCATTGGGTCACGGAAGTCATCGCAGATCGGGTTGAATTCATTGAAAGAAAGGGTTCGGGTTCCCCGGCTCCTTCTTCTCAAGGCAGCACGCCTTCCCAGAGCGGAAATGCCCAGAACCAAGGGGGCATGGAAAGCTTTGGCTCTCCCATGGGTTTTGACGAAGAAATCCCATTCTGATAGGAGGGAAATACATGATTAACAAGCGTGACCGCGGAAACAGAAGACCGAGAAGAAAGGTCTGCTCCTTCTGCGTTGATAAAGTCGAAGAAATCGACTACAAGGATGTCGCAAAACTGCGCAAGTTCATCACCGAACGTGGCAAGATCCTGCCGCGCCGCATTACCGGTACCTGCGCAAAGCATCAGCGTCAGCTGACGATTGCTATCAAGCGCGCCAGAAACGTTGCTCTGCTGCCGTTTACGGCAGAATAAGGAGCTTAAAGGGCTGTACAATGAAGCGTTGCTTCATTGTACAGCCCTTTTTTCTGTGCCTATGCCTTGGCTGAAAGAAGAAAAGAGACTCCACCTTGAATTTCTTTACATAAAACCCTATACTTTGAATAGATAATTGTTGATAATATATCATTTTTTTAATTGGTGGGAGGTGGATGGGGTGAACTTCCTTCAACAGACATCCCTTGGCCTGTCTTTTCTTTGGCTCGTAGGGTCCTTTGCTCCGGCCCTTGCCTCAGCGGCCAAATCCGCTCCGCAGACTTTTTCTGGAGCGGCGGGGCAAAAGGATCCTTCTTGGATCGATTTGGCGACGTCTTATGGGAACCCGTACGTTCGGGATGACGTGGATGCTTCGCTATCGCAGCAACAGCTGGCTAGCTGGTGGGAACTCTTCCATGATGACACGCTGACAGAACTCATTTCTTTGGCCCTTGAGAACAACAAAGATCTTGAAGCCGCCCGTTCCCGGCTTTCTGAAGCTCGGGCCCAAGTTGGGATCGCAGAGTCTGCCCGGCTTCCCTGGATTAATCTGAATGGGGGATGGATGCGGGGAAACGTGCCGGATCACGTGGTTGACGGGGTGCTTCCCGAAGGTCCTGTACGGGACCAGATGGGGATTGACCCGCAGGCAGACGGATCCTTTGCCGGGATTGACGCGTCGTGGGAACTAGACGTTTTTGGAAGGACGAAAGCCAAGGTGCGGGCAGCTTCCGATACCCTTCAGGCCCAAAATGCCAAACTATATGAAGTGTGGGTCAGTTTATCGGCTGAACTGGCTTTAAACTACATCACCCTGCGGACTTTGCAGGCAGAGCGGATGGTTACGGCATCCCACATTGCCAGTGAGGAAGAAACCTTGGAATTGCTGCAGGTTAACCGCAAGTCGGGGCTTCTTTCCGATGTGCCCCTTCAGCAGTCGGAATATACCCTCTATAGTACCTGTTCCCAATTGCCTGCCCTCGATAAGGAAATTGCCGGCACCCTTTCGCGGATTGCCCTTTTGACCGGCACTGTCCCGGGCTTTCTTGACCAGAAGCTGCGGACACCTCAGCCGCTTCCCGATATTGATGCACGTCTTTATGGGGCCATTCCGGCGGACCTGTTGAGGCAGCGGCCGGATATCCATGCCGCTGAACGCGCTTGGGCGGCTCAGATAGCCCGGACTGATGAAGCACGGGCCGCACTGAAACCTAAATTTTCCATCCTAGGGCTGCTTGGCTTTGCGACCCTTGGCGGGGGGCTTTTCTCAGCCGGCAGTCAGGGATTTTCCTTGGTTCCCCAGATTTCCTATCCTCTGTTTTATGGCGGAGCCCTCAAAAAGAATGTAGCTGTCCAAAAGGCCGCGGAAAAGGAAAAGAAAGCCCTTTATGAAAAGATGGTCCTCAAAGCAGCGGGGGAAGTCAGATCGTCCATGGCTGCCATTGCTGAAGATCATGCTGCCGCCCTGACCCTCCAGAAAGGACGGGCCGCTTCCCATAAGGCCTATGAACTGGTCCGCCATAACTATCACAGCGGGCTGGGGACCTATCTGGATGTGCTGGATGCCCAGCGGGCCTATCTGCAGGCTGACCAGAAATATACGGTCTCTCAGGGAAAGGAACTGTCTTCCTTGATTTCCCTTTTCAAGGCCCTTGGAGGTGGTTGGGGACCGCTTGAGGAAGGAAACGGGAGCGCTGTCAAGCGTCATCAGTCGGCGCTGACAGACGGCGGACCGTATGAAGAGAAAGGAAACGAGGCTCATGAAAGAATTCATCAATAGCCTTTGGGGGAAAAAGGCCGGAAAGGCCGCTATAGGAATCCTTGCTGCCCTTTTTATCATTGGTGGCGGTGTGACCTTATATGAGCGGCATGAAGCGAAACTGGCTGCCCAGACGCTGACCCTCAATGGAAATGTCGACCTGAGGGAAGTTTCCCTTGCGTTCAAGAACAGTGACCGCATTGCTGAAATCCTGGTCGAGGAAGGGGATGCGGTCAAGAAAGACCAGGTCCTTGCCCGTCTTGATTCGGATGCGCTCCAATATAAGGTGAAAATTGCGGAAGCCCGAGTGGCAGCCCAACAGGCCGTTGTGGATAAGCTGCATAATGGGACCCGCAGGCAGGAACTTGATCAGGCTGTTGCCAAAGCCCAGGAAACAGCGGCGAATCGAGATTTTCTCCAACGTGAATATGAACGCAAGCAAGCGGCTTACGATGCGTCCCAGGGCCGCTCCATCAGTGATGAATCCCTCGATGATGTAAAAAGCAAGCTTGACGCGGCTACGGCCCGCGCCAATGAGGCCCAGGCCAATTATGAGCTTGCTCTGGCCGGTCCCCGAAAAGAGGACATTGCGTCGGGAGAAGCCAAACTGGAGAGTCTGACCCAGGAATTGAAAGAACTTCAGTATACCCTCGGTCAATATGAACTCAAGGCCCCTCAAGATGGGGTGATCCGTTCACGGCTCCTTGAAGTGGGGGATATGGCTTCCCCGCAGAAACCGGTCTTTCGAATTTCCCTCAACACAAAAAAATGGGTCCGCGTTTATGTCAAGGAATCTGATTTAGGAAAACTTCATGAAGGCAGTCAGGCCAGCGTCTATATCGATAGTTTCCCCAATCACGCGATTCAGGGACAAGTAGGCTATATTTCAGGAACAGCCGAATTTACGCCTAAAAATGTGGAAACAAAGGACCTGCGTTCGGCCCTTCTTTATGAAGTCCGGGTCTATGTAGAAGACCCTGATAATCTGCTTCGCATGGGAATGCCGGCTACGGTCAAAATCAAACTGTAAAGGGTGAAGCGTCATGGATGAGGTCATAATCCGTGCCCAAGAACTGAATAAGACGTTTTCCCTTAAACGGGGAAAACGTGTGGAAGCCCTTAAGGATCTTGATCTTACTGTGAAAAAAGGGGAGCTGACAGCCATTATTGGTCCTGATGGAGCCGGGAAAACCACCTTTATGCGGCTTATAGCGGGATTGATGGATCCTACAAAAGGAAAGCTGTTCGTATTGGGGCTGGACAGCGTCAAAGAGGCGCAAACAATCCAGCGCCGCATTTCCTATATGCCGCAAAAATTTGGCCTTTATGAGGACCTGACCATACAGGAAAACATGGAACTTTATGCCGACCTTCATGGCGTGCCCAAAGAAAAAAGGCCGGAACGGTTTCATAAACTGCTGACCATGATGGGCTTGGAACGTTTTACCGATCGTCTTGCAGGCAATCTGTCAGGCGGAATGAAACAAAAACTTGGTCTGTCCTGCACCTTGGTTCGATCGCCGGAACTTTTGCTCCTAGATGAACCTACGGTCGGTGTCGATCCCCTCAGCCGGCGGGAATTGTGGGAAATCCTTCAGGAATTTGTCCATGAAGAAAATTTATCCGTCCTTGTCAGTACCGCTTATATGAATGAAGCGGCACTGTGTCAAAAGGTCTATGTCCTTAACAAGGGACAGCTTCTTTTTAGCGGGACTCCAGACGGTCTTGCGGAGGTTGCTAGGGGCCGCTGCTATGCCCTTGAATCCCCTAAAAAGCAGCCGACCCGTCTCCTGCAGGCCCAGCTCATCGATGACCGGGACCATGTGGTCGATGCCGTGCCCCGCGGCGGGAAGGTTCATTTTATCCTCCAGGAAGGCGTGACTGGTGTTCCTTATCTCGAAAAACGCGGGATCAAGGCAGAGCCGGTTCCTTCCACGCTGGAAGATGGCTTCATGATCCTTTTGAAAAAAGCGGAAGAAGATTCCCTTCCCCTTTCCCAAGCTGGTGGATCCCTTGATCAGGAAGCGCTGTCCAGCCCTCGGAACGTGAATATCATTGTCAAGAATCTGGTCCGCAAATTTGGGGACTTTACAGCGGTTTCCAATACTTCCTTTGAAGTCCATGAAGGGGAAATCTTTGGACTTTTGGGGCCGAACGGGGCGGGTAAGACAACGACCTTCAAGATGCTTTGCGGGCTATTGCCAGCAACAAGCGGTTTTCTTTCTGTGGCGGGCGTCAACCTGCGGCAGGCCCGGACACAGGCAAGGGCCCATATTGGGTATGTCGCGCAGAAATTTTCGCTGTATCGCCATATGAGCGTCAAGGAAAACCTGCTCTTTTTTGGGGGCGTCTATGGACTTGGCCCTAAAAAATTGGCTCAGCGGATTGAGGCTGTTACCCATGAATTTTACTTGTCCGATTGTCTTGACCGTAAGGCTGGTGACCTCCCGGGCGGATATAAGCAGCGGCTTTCCATGGCTTGCGCACTCCTTCATGAACCCAAGATCCTTTTTCTCGATGAACCGACATCGGGAATCGACCCACTTACGCGGCGCAATTTTTGGCGGCAGATCACGGCCCTAGCGGCTCGAGGAACCACCATCATCATTACGACCCATTTCATGGAAGAGGCTGAATACTGTGACCGTTTCATGATTCAGGACAATGGCCATCTATTGGCCATTGGAAGTCCTGCGGAAATCCGGCAAACCCTCCATAAGGAGGGGGCGGATATGGATGAAATCTTTATGACGATTGTTGAACAGGCGCGAAGGAAAGGAGAGAACTCGTGATGAATGGATTCCTGCGGCGGATGGGTGCTTTGATCAAAAAAGAGTTTCTCCAGCTCTCCCGCGATTCCAGTTCCCTTTTGCTGGGGATTGTCCTTCCCATTGCGTTGATCCTGATTATCGGGTATGGCATTTCCCTTGATATCCGGGATATTTCCACGGCAGTTGTTTTGGAAGATCCTTCTCCTAAAGCCCAGGATGCGGTGAGTTTCCTGAATGGATCCCGCTATTTTTCTCCTACTTACGTCACCTCTTTCAAGGAAGCCGAAGCCCTCTTGCTCGATCGAAAGGCCAGTGTCATTATCGATATTCCGCCGGATTTCACATCCAGGCTTTCTCAGGGCCGGGCAAAAATCTTTGTCGCTCTCGATGGGGTGGAAACAGCCACGGCCATGACGACCCAGACCTATATTGAAAGCGGGATAGCTTCTTTTTTGAGGCGGCAGAAGGGAGTGGCAGGATCGGCACAGGTCGTCCTTGAGCCCCGCATGTGGTTCAATGATGCCAATTCCAGTACCTGGTTTTTCCTGCCAGGGCTGATTATGCTGATAGTAACCCTTGTGGGCATCATGTTGACGGCTATCGTCATGGCTCGGGAGTGGGAACGGGGCACTTTTGAATCCCTTTTTGTCACGCCCGTCCGTCCTTTGGAACTGATTCTTGCCAAGATTATCCCCTATTTTTGTGTGGCTATGGTGGGGGTTTTTCTTTGTCTTTTTTTCTCGCGGTTCCTCTTTGAGGTGCCCCTTGTGGGCTCTCTTGCGATGGTAATCTTGATTTCCATGATTTATCTTATGGTTGCCCTTGGCATCGGGCTTGTCATCTCTGAAGTGACCAAGAATCAGTTCCTTGCCTGCCAGTCCTCCCTTTTGATCAGCTTCCTTCCATGCTTTGTCCTTTCAGGGTTTATCTTTGATTTGCGGTCCACTCCGATAGGGGTCCAGCTTATCGGTGCCATCCTTCCTTTCAGTCACTATTTGACCTGCATCCGGGCCCTTTTTCTTTCCGGCACCCATTGGGGGATTCTCCTTAAGGAGGGCGGCCTGCTGCTCTTATATGGAATCTTCTTTATTGGCGCGGCCTTTGGGATGACCAGAAAGAAGGTGGAATGATGGAAGGCATACAGCTTTATTTGGAACAGCTGGCCGTCATCTGCCGCAAGGAAATCCTGGCCATCTGGCAGGATAAGGCGACACGGCTCATCATTGTCGTGCCCTGTATCATCCTGGGTTTCCTCTTTGGCTATGCAGCCAACTACAATTTGGAGAAAGCCCCTTATGCTGTGATCGACCTAAGTCACAGCAAGGAATCGGCTGAGCTGATTTCCCGTATTGATGGAACGGGATTTTTCCAGCGGGCTGTGACGCTTCAAAATGCCGAGGAAATCAGTGACTATATCAACCGGGGCGAGGTTGTCATGGCTGTTTCCATTCCTCCTGTTTTTTCCAGGCGCCTGAACCACGCTCAGGAAGCCCCCGTACAAGTTATTGCCGATGGACGCAACACGGTGATTGCTGGCCAGGTCATAGGCCATATGGGGCAGATCATCAGTCGGTACAATCAGGAAAGGAGCGGAAGCAAAAACCCCGTGTCCTTGGAAATGCGGACTTGGTTCAATCCCAACCAGATTACACGGTGGTTCTTTCTGCCAGGCATCATTGGACTCTTGAGTTTTTCCCAGGTCTTTCTGCTCTCGGGCCTTTCCGTCGCCAGGGAACGGGAAGAAGGAACGTTCGAGCAGATCTTGGTGGCGCCCATTTCAGAGCCCATTATCCTCATCGGCAAAGCCGTTCCACCCATGATTGTCGGCATCATCCAGTGTACGATCCTGCTTTTTATCAGTCTTTTCTGGTTCAAGGTGCCTTTTGCAGGGTCCTTTCTTGATTTTTATGCCGCGGTTTTCTTCTATGTCCTCAGCTCTACCGGGATTGGGCTCTGCGTTTCCGCCATTTCAAAGAATATGCAGCAGGTACTCGTTTACGTCATTGTCATGATGGTCCCTATGGCTCTTCTCTCGGGAATCATTACGCCAATCCAGAATATGCCGATCTTCCTACAGACCGTGACCTATATCGATCCCCTACGCTTTGGCCTGGAACTCATCCGGCGCATTTACTTGGAGGGGCTGCCCCTTACCAGTCTTTCCTGGAATTTATTGCCCCTGACCGTCGTCGCTATTGTGACCTTGATCCTTGCGGGCTATTTGTTCCGCCATCATACGTGAAAAAGGGTCTGTGCAGGAAGAACCAATCATTTCTTCACAGACCCTTTTACTGTAGGTGCGGGTGATGCTTTTTGAGCAAGGACCAGCAGCCAAGGCAAAGAACAATCTGGATGAGGGTTGAGCACGGTGTTGCCAGACCAATATGGAAAAGGGACACCGGTTGGAATTGGCTCAGGAGATAGGAAAGGGGAACGCGGACCCCAAAGGATCCCAATATCCCTTGAGCCATGACAAACGAGGTGAGACCCAGCCCATTGTAAAAGCCAATGAAACAGAAGAGAAAACTTGTAAGAAAAGCATCAAAAGCGTAGGCTTTTAGGTAGTCTGCCGCCGCTGCCATAACGGATGGGGAAGAGGTAAACAGGCCGGCCAGGATGTCGCCATGAAAAAAGGTGAAAAAGCCCATGATAAGGCCGCAGCCGCAGGAAAGGCCCATTGCACACTGAAGGCCCTTGATGGCACGGTCCATGCGGCCAGCCCCCTTGTTTTGTGCCGTAAAGGCCGCCATGGATTGCATAAAGGCAGCAGAGACCAGCATGATGAAGCCGCAGATCTTTTCTGAGACCCCTACGCCGGCCGAAGCATTAACCCCGAGGCTGTTGGCAATGGCGAGGATGATGAGGAAGGACAGGCCGACAAAAAGATCCTGCACGGCAAGGGGGATTCCCAAGGAAAGGATCCGTTTGATTGTTTCCTTATGGAAGGTGACATGGGCCCGTGTCATTGCAAAGGGCAGGGGCCGGTTGGAGATGAGGTGATAGGAAACAAGGACGCTGATGGCTTGGGAGAGGACCGTTGCCAAGGCCGCGCCGGCGGCACCAAAAGAAAAGACGGCGACCATAAGGAGGTCAAGAACGATGTTTGACACGCAGGCAATGGCTACGGCAATAAAGGGGGTGCGGGAATCCCCCATACCGCGGAAGAGTCCGCCAATGAGGTTATAGAAGATCATGATGAGGGCACCGCCGCCGCAGATGGATAGATAATGGACCGTCTTCAAAAAAGCGGCTTCCGGAGCATTCATGGCGCGGCTCAAGGGGGCCGCACCCAGGGTCAATAAGAGGCTGAAGGCAATGCCGATGAGGGCAAAAAGGATCAGGGAGGCTCCTGCAATTTTGCCGCCTTCTGAAGGCTTTTTTTGACCGATCTTCTGTCCCAAAAGGACTGTCGTTCCCGTGGCAAGGGAACTGATGAGGTTCGTCACAGTCTGCATGATCTGGGATCCTGTAGCCACAGCGGAAACGTCCGTACTGGAAGCGAACTGACCGACGATAAGAAGATCGACGGTGCCGTACATGGCTTGGAGAAAAAGAGCAAACATGACAGGAAGGGCAAAGTGGATGAGGGCGCGGGGAACGCTGCCCGAGGTAAAATCGATTCGTGAAGACATGAAAAGGCTCCTTTCTGCAGAGAAAGCGGGAATAAAAAACGCCGGATAAGAAAACAGGCATTTCAGCCTGTCATCTTATCCGGCGTACTGTTTCTTTTGAACAGCGTACCCTCTGATGAGTGAATTTATTATACGGGACCTAAAAAAGATTGTCAAGGTGATGTGTACCCCAAAAACTGGACGCATATAAATTAGTTAA
>UMEL01028016.1_pt1 | contig 37959 bp, 40 predicted proteins | sample 1964741 | NCBI WGS metagenome assembly UMEL01 (sample SAMEA4836019, study PRJEB28245) | human gut metagenome | biome: gut microbiome; material: fecal sample | place: Denmark | collected 2008
CATATTAAACAAGAGTATCCTTGCTATGGAACTACAGACTATAGATATCCAGCATTTGAGGTAAAACAAGAGAATGGAAGTACAATAACTGAATTTGAATATGTTTCTCACAACATATTTAAAGGTAAAAAAGCTTTAAAAGGTCTTCCAGCTACTTATGTTGAATCAGAAGATGAAGCTATGACATTAGAAGTTGTATTAGTAGATAAAGTTACACAAGTAGAGCTTACTCTATCTTATACAATTTTTAAAGATTTTGATGCTATCACTAGAAATGCAAGATTTAGAAACTTAGGTACTGAAGCTGTTGATTTAACAAGAGCTCTTAGCTTAAACTTAGATCTACCTGACTATGATTATGAATGGATACACCTTTCTGGAGCTTGGTCTAGAGAGCGTTACATAAAAACTCGTAAATTAGAGATGGGAATCCAAGCTATCAGCAGTACAAAAGGAATTTCAAGTAACAATCACAACCCATTTATAGCTTTAAAACGTCCTGAAACTACTGAAACTTTAGGAGAGGCTATTGGATTTAGCTTAGTTTATAGTGGTAACTTCTTAGCTCAAATAGAGGTTGATACTTATGATGTAACTCGTGTTTCTATGGGAATAAATCCTTTTGGATTCACTTGGCACTTAGCATCTAACGAAGAGTTTCAAACTCCAGAAGCTGTAATGGTTTACTCTACTTCTGGTCTTAATACAATGAGCCAAACTTTCCATAACCTATTTGGAAAAAGACTTGCTAGAGGGGAATGGAGAGATAAAGTTAGACCTATACTTGTAAATAACTGGGAAGGTACATACTTTGATTTTGATGATGAAAAAATATTAAATATTGCTAAAGCAGCTAAAAATGATGGAATAGAATTATTCGTACTTGATGATGGTTGGTTTGGAACTAGAAATGATGACCACCAAGGACTTGGAGATTGGTTCTCAAATAGAGAAAAATTACAAGATGGTGTTGAAGGATTATCTCGTAAAATAGAAGAACTTGGAATGAAATTCGGACTTTGGTTTGAGCCTGAAATGGTAAATAAAAATAGTGATCTTTTCCGTAAATATCCTGATTGGATTTTACATGTTCCTGGACGTCACCAATCTCATGGAAGAAACCAATTTGTTCTTGACTACTCTAGAAAAGAGGTTGTTGACTATATCTACAATATGATGGCTGAAGTTATTAGAAACTCTAAAATTTCATATATTAAATGGGATATGAACCGTTGCTTAACTGAGTGTTATTCTCCAGCTCTTCCTCCAGAAAGACAAGGAGAAGTTTTCCATAGATATGTATTAGGAGTTTATGATCTTTATGAAAGATTAACTACTGAATTCCCTCATATACTATTTGAATCTTGTTCAAGTGGAGGAGCTAGATTTGATGCAGCTATGCTTTACTATGCACCTCAATGTTGGACAAGTGATGATACAGATGCTGTAGAGAGATTAAAAATCCAATATGGAACTTCTATGGTTTACCCTGTTTCATCAATGGGAGCTCATGTTTCTGTAACACCTAACCACCAACTTCAACGTATGACTCCTATTGAAACTCGTGCTAATGTAGCTTTCTTTGGTGCTTTTGGATATGAGCTTGACATGAGTAAATTAAGTGAAGAGGAACATGCTAAAGTTCGTGAACAGGTAAAATTCTTTAAAGAATATAGAGAGATCTTCCAATTTGGTACTTTCTATCGTTTATTAAGTCCATTTAATAGTAATATCGTTTCTTGGATGGCTGTATCTAAAGATCAAAAAACAGCTCTAGTTGGATACTATAAAGTTCTTAATGATGTAAACTGTGCTTATAGAAGAGTTAAATTACAAGGTTTAAATCCTGAGTTTGAATACTCAATAGCTAACTTAAATAATCCAAATGAAGTTGCTACAAAACATGCTTTTGGAGATGAATTAATGAATTTAGGATTACTAACTACTGACCCTTCTTCTGGACAAGTATTAGATGGAACTAGAAAATCAAATGACTTTGATTCAACTATCTTTATATTAAAAAGTAAATAATGAAAAACTAGAAATAGATATTGACTAAATTAAAACATATGTTATTGTGATTATTATAAATTAATTTATGCATAGGTATATTGTATTAAAAATTTGAAAAAATTTTAAGTACTCTATACCTTTTTTATTTTAAAAAAAATGCCAAAAAGAAAAACTTTCTTTCCAGCATTTTTAATTACTTGAGCTATTAAAAAAATGTAACAATACCTTTTAGTACTAAATACAAAAAACAGCATATAGAGGAATACTCTTTACTCCATTTTCAAAACCAAAATTTTTAGTTGAAATTTTAATAGCATATTCTGGCTGATATCTTTTTATATAGTAATCTAAACTTTTAGACCTAGTATTATCCGCAGATTTTACCTCTATTGGAATTATTTTTCCCTCTCTCATAATAATAAAATCTATCTCGTATGCTCCCTTTGGTGCTTTCCAATAGTATTGAGTGTATTCTTTTACATTGAGTTGAATATTTACATAGTTCTCAGTCATTCCACCTTTAAAATTATTTAATTCATTTGAAAGATACAATATATCTTCTGGTATTATCTCTTTTTTAGCACATAAAAGTCCTATATCTGATACATAGATTTTAAAAGCTTCTGTATTCTTATAGTTCTCTAAAGGTTTCCTAATATCTTCTAATCCATATATCCTAGAAGTTATCCCTGAAAGTATTAGCCATTCAATAGCATTTTCAAATTCTGAAGCTCTTCCACCTGATTTTACTAATTTATATTGAAACTTTGTATTTTCCTTAGATAGTTGTACAGTAATATTATCATAAACTAATCTTGTCTTTTTTATCTCATTTGTAACATTGTATTTACTCATGTCATTTAAATAGCTTAGTAGTATCATATCTTGAGTGTGTCTAATCAAAGTATAGTTTTGTGTTTCTCTAAATTTACTTACACACTCTGGCATTCCGCCAACTACCAAGTATTTTCTATAATATTCTAAAGCAACATTATGTAGTACACTTGGCATGGGAATATTCTCTTCAAAGGATTTTTTAATAGATTTTATTAACTCCTCTTCTCCCATAGCTAATAAAAACTCCTCTAAATCCATCGGATATAAAGTTTTAATATCTACCTTCCCAACTGGAAATGAAAACTCTTGTCTATTTACAGCTATTCCAAGTAAACTGCCTGCCACAATAATATGATATTCCGGAGCTTGTTCATAGAAGTATTTTAATGATGTTAAAGCTTTTTCACAAAGTTGTATCTCATCAAAAAATATAAGGGTTTTATCTTTTATTATAGTTTGATTTGATAGTCTAGAAAGTATTGGAATTAAATAATCTGGATTTATATTTTCTTCAAATGTTTCTTTCAATCTAATATCAGTTTCAAAATTAAAGTATGCAACATTTTCATATTCATTTTTTCCAAAAGTTAGAACAGAGTGAGTTTTTCCTACTTGTCTTGCCCCTTGTAATATAAGCGGTTTCCTATATGGACTTTCTTTCCATTCTTTTAAATATTGAAAAATTTTTCTATACATCTTTAACCTCTTTTTTTAATATATTTAGTGTTAACTTTATTATAACATTTTTAGAAAAAAATGTAAAATTTTATATTTTTTTAACATTAAATACTGTGTTTTTTCAAAATAAAAATATATTTTTTAATATACTAAAAGGACAGGTTCAATTCGAAATTGCTACCTGTCCTTTCCACTATTTATCCCTATTTCCTATATAATCAGCTAAATCTAATAATATTTGACTTCTCTCTTCTCCAAACTTATCTTTTATAATTGTTTTAGCTTCTTCTATTGTTTCATTTAATAATCTTTTACTCTCTTCCATTCCTAAAATAGATGGGTATGTTGATTTATCAAGTGCTAAATCACTTCCAACAGGTTTTCCTATTGTTTCAAAATCTCCTTCAATATCTAAGATATCATCTTTTATTTGGAAAGCAAGTCCTATCAATTCAGAGTATTTTATAAGAGTTGCTCTCTCCTCTTTAGAAGCTCCAGCTATTACACAAGCCACCTCTACAGGCAGTTTTATTAATTTTCCTGTCTTATTAGCATGTATATATTTTAAAGTTTCTAAATCAATATTTTTTCCCTCACTAGCTATATCTACCATCTGTCCACCTATCATTCCATTGATTCCAGCGTAACTAGATGTTAGCTTTACTATCTCAACTATCTTCTCTGGTGAAAGATGTGAATTTTTCTCTGTAAGTATATAGAAAGCATGTGTTAAAAGAGCATCTCCTATAAGTATCCCTTCAGCCTCTCCAAATTTTTTATGAGTAGTTAATTTTCCTCTTCTATAATCATCATTATCAAGAGCTGGTAAATCATCATGAACTAGAGAGTATGAGTGTATCATTTCAATAGCTGCAGCAGTTGCAAGCCCCTCTTCTTTTTTGCTTCCCAGTATATCTAAAGTCATAAATAGAAGTATTGGTCTTAATCTTTTTCCTCCATTTAGTACAGCATATTTCATACCTTCTGCTATTACTTCTGGATAAGTTAACTCCTCTAGATACTTATCAATTCCATCCTCTACCATTTTTTTTCCCATTCCAAGATACTCTTTAAATAACATCTTATACCTCCTCAAGTAGTATTTCATCATCTTTCTCTACTACTTTTAAAACCTTTCCCTCTGCCTTATTCAATAGATCAGAAGATTTTTTGAGTAACTTCATAGCTGTCTCATACTCTTTTATAGATTCAGCAAGGGATAGCTCCCCACTCTCTAATCTCTCTATTATCTCATCTATCTCTGCAAGATTTTCTTCAAATTTCATACTTCCTCCTATCTAGTATAGAAAGTTATACATTTTTTACCATATTTTCTCTCGTCAGCCTTCTTATACTCTCCAATATTATCAGCCATCTCTTCAAAAACATGGTGCTCACATATTATAAGTCCATCTTCAGCTAATATCTTATGTTTTTCTATAGCCTTCATAACCTTAGTACACACCTCATCTTTGTATGGTGGGTCCATAAAGATTATGTTGAACTTCTCTCCTTTTCTTCCTAAGATTTCAATAGCTCTTAAAACATCATTTTTATAAGCTCTACATCTATCTTCATATCCTAAGTTATTTACATTCTCTATTATATATTTTAAAGCTTCCGCATCTTTTTCTATCATTACAGCTCTTTTAGCCCCTCTACTTAAAGCCTCTAAAGATATGCTTCCACTTCCACTGAATAGATCTAAAAATACAGAATCAGGTACATAGGGAGCAATTATAGAAAAAAGTGACTCCTTCATACTTCCCAATGTAGGTCTTGTATCTGTTCCCTTTCTACTTTTTATTCTCTTATTTTTTGCATCTCCTGCAATTATTCTCATCACATCAACTCCATTAATAGATAAACATTGCATCTCCAAAACTGAAGAAATGATACTCCTCTTTTACAGCTGTCTCATATACATCTAACATAAACTCTCTACTTGAAAAAGCTGATACTAGCATAAGTAGAGTAGATTTTGGTAAGTGAAAGTTTGTAATAAGGGCATCTACCACTTTAAACTTATATCCTGGATATATAAATATCTCTGTACTTCCCTTTTGAGCTATAACCTTTCCATTTTCATCTACTGATGATTCTAAAGCCCTTGTACTAGTTGTTCCAACAGAGATAATTCTTCTTCCCTCTGCCTTTCCTCTATTAATTATATCAGCTGCCTCTTGAGGTATCTCAAAAACTTCCTCATGCATCTTATGATCTAATACATCTTCAGTCTGTACAGGTCTAAATGTCCCTAGCCCAACTTCAAGGAATATATCAACAATCTTTATCCCTTTTTTCTCTATCTTCTCCAATAGCTCCTTAGTGAAATGAAGTCCAGCAGTTGGTGCTGCCACTGACTCTCCTCTTTGAGCATATACAGTTTGATATCTCTCTTTCTCCTTTAGAGCCTCTACTATATATGGTGGTAATGGCATATTTCCAAGTTTATCCAATACCTCTTCAAAAGCTCCCTCATAAGTAAACTTTAAAACTCTATTTCCATCCTCTTTTATCTCAATAAGTTCAGCTACTAGTTCATTATTTGGTCCAACATATAGTTTTTGACCTAGCTTCAATTTTTTAGCTGGTTTTAAAAGACACTCCCAAGTATCTAGATTTATTCTTTTAATAAGTAAAATCTCCAATACTCCACCAGTTTCTTTGTGTCCAAAAAGTCTAGCTGGGATTACCTTTGTAGAGTTTCTTACTAAGATATCTCCCTCTTGTAAATAATCTATTATATCATAAAAATGTTTATGTTCTATTTTTTTATTACTCTTATCTACTAACATAAGTTTTGAATGGTCTCTCGGCTCTCTTGGCTCTTGACCTATCAATTCCTCTGGTAGATAGTAATCATAATCACATAGTTTTGTAGACATTAGTTTTCCTCTCTTCTCTTTCCAATTACTACTCTATCTATTCCACCATAATCTTTTACTATTGATAGCACATCAAATCCATTATCTCTCATATATTCAGCTACCTTTTCAGCTTGATTATATCCCACTTCAAAGGCTAAATATCCATCCTTTGTTAAAAACTCCTTAGCCTCTTTAGATATCTTTTCATAGAAATAATACCCATCTCCTCCATCCGTAAGAGCATTCTTGGGCTCATATTTTAAAACCTCTGGCATCAGTTCTACATACTCTCCAGTAGGGATATATGGTGGATTTGAAACGATTAGATTAAATTTCACATTTTTGTATTTTTCATCTCTCAAAGTTGAAAATACATCTGATTTAAGAAATTTTACATTGGTAGCCTCATTCATATCTCTATTTTGAGTTGCTACTTCCAGAGCTTCCTCACTTATATCTAATCCCAATATATTGGCATTTGGTAACTCTTTTCCTAAAGATATAGCAATAGCTCCACTACCTGTTCCTATATCCATTATCTTAGGAGTTGGTAGCTCATTTACTAAGTATTTACACTGTTCTACCAATATCTCTGTATCAGCTCTTGGAATAAGAACCCTCTCATCAACCTTGAATGGATATCCGTAGAACTCCCATTCTCCAAGTAAATATTGTAAAGGTTTTCTCTCTTTTCCTCTAGCTACTAACATCTCTCTTATTCTATTTTTATCTTCATCTTCTATTTTTTTGTTCAGATTTAAAGTTAGTGTCACTCTGCTTACCTTCAAGATATGTGCAAAAATATACTCAGCATCAAGTCTTGCATTTGGCACTTGATACCTCTCTAGGTACTCAATAGATTTCTTTAGCAGCTCATAATTTTCCTCTTTATAACTTTTCATATCTAGCTCCATATCTCCCTTACTCTTCATAAGTTCATCAAAACCTATTCTACCTCTTGCCATCTCTCTAAGATATTTTTTTATTGTATCCTTCTGTTCTGTTGTAAGCTCCATATCAAAATATGCATAGAGAGTTATTCTATCCAATTTCAAAACTGTTGCTATTAGCTTTTCACTTTCAAGACGGGGTTTTGAAAAAGAGTATTTTTGCAAATACTCTTTTGAAAAATTTAATATTTCTAATAGATTCATCTTACTCTTCTGATGCACTAGCCAACATCTCAGCTTGGTTAAATGTGATAAGAGCATCTATCATCTCATCTATATCTCCATCTAAGAATGCATCTAATTGATATACAGTATACTTAATTCTGTGATCTGTAATTCTTCCTTGTGGGAAGTTGTATGTTCTGATCTTTTCAGATCTATCCCCTGTTCCTACTTGAAGTTTTCTTTCGCTTTCAACTTGGCTTCTTTGTTTTTCACATTCCATCTCATATAGTTTAGATGCTAAGTGTTTCATAGCTTTCTCTCTATTTTTTAACTGAGATCTTTCATCTTGACATTGTACTACTATTCCAGTTGGTAAGTGAGTAATTCTAACAGCTGAGTCAGTCATGTTTACGTGCTGACCTCCTGCTCCTCCAGATCTATATGTATCTATCTTAAGATCTTTTGGATCTATCTTAACTTCTTTTACGTCTTCTACTTCTGGTAATACAGCTACAGTTGCTGTAGAAGTATGTACTCTTCCTGCTGATTCTGTTTCAGGAACTCTTTGTACTCTGTGTACTCCAGATTCAAATTTTAATCTTGAGTAAGCTCCTAATCCATTGATACTGAATACTGCCTCTTTTAACCCTCCAATACCAATCTCTTGCTTTTCAATTATCTCTATCTTCCATTTTCTTCTTTCTGCATATCTGCAGTACATTCTGAATAGGTCTCCAGCAAATAGAGCAGCTTCATCTCCTCCTGCTCCTCCTCTGATCTCTACGATAACGTTTTTATCATCGTTCTCATCTTTTGGAAGTAAAAGAATTTTTAATTCTTTCTCATACTCAGGTAACTTCTCTTCAAGCTCCTTTTGCTCCTCATTCATCATCTCTCTCATATCAGGATCTTTTTCATTTCTGATATTCTCTTTTATGAACTGTAAATCTTCACTAAGAGTTTTGTACTCTTTATATTTTTCTACAAGTGGAGTTATATCAGCTAAAGCTTTATTACATTCCATCATTTTTTTAGGGTCAGATAAAATCTCTGGAGACCCTAACATCTCATTAAGTTCATCAAATCTTCTTACAACCTCTTCTAACTTAGCGAACACTATCTTCTCATCTCCTTTTCTACACTATAACTTATTAATTATATCATATTTATATAAAAAAATCAATGTAAAGGGAGATTACTTGTCAAATAGGTTACTCTTCAAAAATAATTCTATTTTCTTTTAAAGAAATTTTAAATATGGATGGTAGAATAAATTTTGCTCATTTTAAAGATATTAACGGAATAATTATGGAAGAAGAGGAAGAGGATTTAAAAAAATTTAACTTTTTTTCATAAAAATAAGGGATTATTACACTTTTAAACACTTGTAATAATCCCTATTTACATTTTTTATTTATTCTCTTCTTTCATCATTTTTTCGATTCTTTTAACTCTTTTATCTATCTCATTCAATCTAAACTCTAATGAGTTAAGTATCCAAAATTGAAAGTGGTTTGCCCTTTGTGATTCATAGAACATCCAGATTATTTTAAATACACCTAAAAGAACAACTATTTCTAATGTTAAAAATAGTGTTATTTTCTGTAAAACAACTCCAAGTATCAATAAAACTCCTATCAATAGAACAAATATCATACTTATGATTTTGTGTTGTTTATTATTTTTTCCACCTATCTCTCCTACTATGTTTCTTATTCTTTCTTTCTCTTTCTTAAATTCGTCGAGTTCCTGTCTTAAATGCTCATCTTTATTCATAATGCCAACCCCTTCTTTTTAAATTTTCTATACTCCCCAATCTCTAGGGTATCTAAACCCAGCTCCTATTCCTCTTGGGAATACTTTTGCAATTACAGGCATAACTCTTTTATACTGCATCATTTTAGTTCTTCTTATAATTTTTTCTACTATCTCTTGAGAGTATCCCTCTTGTACTATCTCATCTGCACTCTTTCTCTCCTCAACAAATCTAAATAAGATCTCATCTGCCATCTTATATGAGTATCCCAGCTCTTGCTCATCTGTTTGTCCTTCCCAAAGGTCAGCACTTGGTTTTTTATCTATAAGCTCATTTGGTACACCCATATGTCTAGCTAAATCCCATACATGAGTCTTATAAAGATCTCCTATAGCATTTATAGCTGATGCAGAATCTCCAAATTGTGTTCCATATCCTAGTAATAGCTCAGTCTTATTAGATGTTCCTAAAACAAGAGCATTCTCTGCTGCAGAGTGGTCAAATAGTATCGACATTCTCTCTCTTGCCATCTTATTTCCTTTTCTTAAGCTATTCATATCTGGATTCATAGCAAAGTAAGCATCTACCATTGGAGTTATCTCTACAAGTTTACTTCTCATTCCTGTTTTTTCTATAACTAATTGAGCATGTTCTACACTCTCTTTACTCGAACTCTTATAAGGCATCATTATCCCAAGAACATTCTCTGGACCAAAGGCCTTAACAGCTAAAAAAGCTACTAGAGCTGAATCTATTCCTCCAGAAAGTCCAAGTACAACCTTTTTAAATCCTACTTTCCCAGCTTCCTCTCTTAAAAAATTTACAAGCACCTCTTCTAAAACACTTAAATCTACATTCAGCTTTTCCATAAAATCCTCCACAACTATCTATCTAGTCCAAATTTTCCAAGTCTACATCCTCTATAATCTCTTAGTACAGTATAAGCTGCTTGCTGTACATTTAGACTCTCCCCTTTATTGAACATCTTACATCTAAGAGCTATCTTTTCTAAGATCTCTCCCATAATTTCACTCTTATCCTCATCTAAAAGTTTATATCTCTCTTTTAATGTATTCCACATCTCATATCTTATCATCTTAGAGATAAGTATTCCTGCTATCTCTTCTACTGGAAGTATCTCATCTTTTATAGCTCCTGTAATAGCTAAGTTTTGTCCTACTTCTTCACTTTCAAATTTTGGCCAAAGTATTCCAGGCATATCTAAAAGTTCCAATCCCTCTTTTATTCTTACCCATTGTTTTCCTTTAGTAAACCCAGGTTTATTTCCTACTCCAGCACTATTTTTCCCAACTATTCTATTAATTAATCTAGATTTTCCAACATTTGGAATACCCACTACCATAAGTCTTGTATTTACTTTTCTAAGACCTTTAGCCATCATTTTCTCTTTTTTCTCTGCTGATACCTTATCTATTATTGAGTATAATCCTTTTATATTAAATCCTGTTTCAGCACTTATCTCTAGCACTTCATCAGCAAAATTATTCTCTTTAAAATATTTTTTCCAATAAGCTAACTCTTTTTTATCTACAAGGTCTGATTTATTTAAAACTATTACTCTCTTTTTATTCTTTGCAAAAACTGTAATATCCGGATTTTTACTTGATATAGGGATTCTAGCATCTACAACTTCAAGAACTATATCTATAAGTTGCATATTATCCTTTATCAAGTCTTTTGTTTTCTTCATATGTCCAGGATACCAGTTAATTTTTGTCATTGACATAACTTACTCCTTTTAACCTTTAAATTTTAATCTTCTAATCCTTTTATTAAAAGAACGATCTCTCCCTTTATAGGATTTTTAGATAATCTCTCTATAAGCTCAGTAGTAGTTCCTCTTATTATCTCTTCATAGATTTTAGTTATCTCTCTTATGATTACTACCTCTCTTACACCTATAAACTGCTCTATATCTCTTAAAGTTTTCTCAATTCTAAATGGAGATTCATATATGACTATTGTTCTTTCCTCTTCAGCCAAAGATTTTAAAAGAGTCTGTCTTCCCTTTTTCTTAGGTAAAAACCCTTCAAAACAAAATCTTCTCATACTTAATCCAGCTACTGAAGCAGAAGCAGTAAGAGCACTAGCTCCTGGAATTGGAACTACTTTTATTCCCTCTTTATGAGCTGCATCTACTAATTCATAACCTGGGTCAGATATACATGGTGTTCCAGCATCTGTAACTAATGCTATATCCTTTCCCTCTTTCAATAGATTGATTATATTTGTTATCTGATGCATCTTTGTAAACTCATCATATCTATATACAGTATTCTCTATCTCAAAATGATTTAATAATTTTTTTGTAACTCTCGTATCTTCAGCAAATATATAGTTTACCTCTTTTAGAATACGAATTCCTCTTAAAGTCATATCTTCAAGATTTCCAATAGGTGTTGCCACTATGTATAACATATCTCTTCTCTCCTATTTTTTCTCTAGTAGTATACCTTTTAAAATTCCTACAGCAGTATCAAGTTGAATATCCTTATGATTTTCAAACTCATTTGCCTCTTTCTCTCCTACTACCTCTTTTATTAACTCTTTTTTATTCTCTTTCGTTCCCTTTTCATCTATATTTGTAACTACACTATCAAATAGCATATATCCATTTTTTTCTTCCACTTTAACATCTGGCTCAATTCCTACTCCATGGATACACACCCCACTAGGTGTATAGTATTTAGCTATTGTAAGTTTTATTCCATCTCCATCAGGTAGTGTAACTAAAGTTTGTACACTTCCCTTTCCAAAACTTTTCTCTCCTACTAAGATACCTCTCTTATTATCTTTAATAGCTCCAGAAACAATTTCAGAAGCTGAAGCACTTCCACCATTAATAAGAATTACCAATGGGAAGTCTCCATAGTATTTCCCCTCTCTATTTGATATTTGCTCCTCTCCATCTTTAGATTTAACACTTACAACTCTTCCCTCTTCTAAGAACATAGATGAGATTTTTATAGCTTGATCTAAAGCTCCTCCTGGATTGCTTCTCAAGTCAAATACCAACGCCTTCATTCCTTGTTTTTGTAGATTTTCTAAGGCCTTTGCTACATCTGGATATACATTTTCTCCAAATTGAGTAAGTCTTAAATATCCTATTTTATTATTTTCATCTATCATCTTACTCTTAACATATTTTAGCTCTACAACTGCTCTTGTTATCTCTATATCCTTAGGTTCTTTGACTCCATCTCTTACTACAGTAACCTTAACCTTTGTATTCTCTTTTCCTTTTAACTTATCTACAGCTTCTTCACTTGTAAGATTATATGTAGATACACCATCTATTGCTATAATCTTATCTTTTGGTTTCATTCCAGCCTTGTATCCAGGACCATCTTCAATAGGAGATACTACTACTAATGGTTCATTTACTCTTTTTTGTACTACCATTCCAACTCCTACATATTTTCCTTTTATGTCCTCTTGGAAATTTTCTAACTGATCCTTTGTAAAATAGTTAGAGTGTGGATCTCCTAAAGAATCAATCATTCCTTTTAAAGCTCCCTGCATAAGAGATTTTTTATCTATCTCTTTATCTCCTACATAATTTTGATTTATTACATCCATAATATCAGAAAGCTCTTTTAACTGTCTGATATTTGATAAGAAACCTATTGACTCTTCACTTTTTTTATTAGCTGCCTTACTCTCATCTTTTCCAAAACAATTAGTAAAAATTAGAGCTGCTAATAATACCATTATAATTCTACTTTTTAGTATACCTCTCATACTGTACCTCCTAAATTTTTCCCTCTTCCCACTATCTCTTCTATCTCTATCTCTCTTTCTTTAGAAGAATCTCTTCCAAAAATAGATATATACTCTACATTACCTTTACTTCCTGTAATTGGTGAAAAGTCTAATCCCTCTAAATAAAGTCCTTCAGCTTTAGCATACTCTATTATATCTTTTATTACCTCTACATGTCTAGCATCATCTTTTACTATTCCACCCTTTGCTATATGCTCCTTATCCACTTCAAATTGTGGTTTTATAAGTGCCATAAGCTTAGTTTCTGGCTTAAAAAATTTAACTAAATCTCCAATTATCTTCTTTATAGATATAAAAGATACATCCATTACTATGTAATCAACTAGATTTCCATCTATATCATCTAAAGTCAAATCCTTTATATGCATATTCTCAATAGACTTTACCTGTGGATTATTTCTTAGTTTCCAATCCAACTGGTTAGTTCCAACATCTACGGAATAAACAAACTCCGCTCCATTTTGTAGAGCACAATCTGTAAATCCCCCTGTTGATGCTCCTACATCTAATACTTTTTTCCCATTAAAATCCATCTCAAAAACTGATACAGCTTTCTCTAGTTTCAATCCACCACGGCTTACATATTTTAAAGAATCCCCTTTTATTCTAATATTAGGTTCTTTATCTAACTTTATCATTGTTCCACTTTTATCTATTTTTTTCTCATCTACTATTACAAGTCCAGCCATGATAGCTCTTTGAGCTTTTTCTTTATCTGGAAAAAAACCTCTCTTAACTAACAGAACATCTAACCTTTCTTTCATTGTACACCTCAGATTTTAAATATCTCCTCATCTATCATATATGGTAGTAGTGGGCTCTCTAGCATTATATTTTTAAACCCTTTTTTATCTACCACTCTTTTCAATTTCTCAGTCTCTCTCACTCTTTGAATAAAGAAATTATCTCCGATAGGAATCTTTTTATTCTTTTTATAATAGTTCAACAACTGTTTTGTTGTCTTTACTTTTAACTCCTGTTTTGCTCTTTTTAATCTATCCTTTACAACCCCTTGAGTGCAATTTAACTTCTCTGGAATATCATCTAATTGGACTCCCTTTGACATAAGTTCCAATATCTTATCTGCTCCTATAGGATTGATTCTATGATATTTAGCTGAATACATATCAGCTCTATGAACTATATGTGCCTCTTTACTATTAGGTTGTATCTTACCCCATTTCCCATGGTGAGATAATACTATATGGATAATATTTTTCTTAATATCGTCCTTTATCTCCGCTCCTATTTTTTCCTCTATCTCTTTTAAAACTTTTTCAGCCTCTTTTGTTATATATTCTGGCTTCTTTAACATCATTTGAGAATGGGAATACTTCTCCTCTGTCTTTCTTATACTCCCCTTACTCAAATCATGAATTATAATCCCAACTGTAAGAGCAAAAAAATCAACTCTCTCTTTAGCTTCTAAATATGTTCTATAATCTCTCTTTAGCTCATCTATTGAAATTTTTAAAACATCATATGTATGAGTAGAAACTTTTACTCCTTGGTCATCAAAAAGTTCTAAATCCTGTACCATCTCTAAATCCAAAAGAGAGGTGATAAAACCAAGTGCTCTCCTATTTTTTTCCTGCATCTATTTTTTCCTCAATTCTTCCTATTAAATTTTCGCCTCTCAAACCAAATTCTTCTAAAAGTTCACTTCTCTTTCCATGAGGAATAGCCCCCTCTTTTAGAGCTATCTTTTTTATCATAACATCTATATCTTTTTCATTGTAAAATTCCATTATACTGCTTCCAAAAGAATTTTTTTCATAGGCTTCTTCCAAAACAAATATATTCTTATACTCTTTTACACACTCTAAAAGATATTTCTCATCTAGGGGCTTTAAAGTTGAAGCATTTACTATGGTTCCCTCTATTCCTCTAGCTTTCAATCTATCCTCTATATCTAAAATCTCTTTTACCATACTTCCAGTGGCTATAAAAATATTTTCTTTTCCCTTCTTTAATTCTCTCCATCTTCCAAACTCAAACTCTCTATCTCCCTCTATGTTATATTCTACCTCTCTTGGTATTCTTATAACAAGCGGACCATCTTGGAAATTTTTAGAAAACTCTAACATCTCTACCAACTCTTTTGATGTAGCTGGTGCTAACACTGTATAATTTGGAATAGTTAAAAATATTGATAGATCATACAATCCATTGTGAGTTTTTCCATCCTCTCCTACTATTCCCGCTCTATCAACTATAAATCTAACTGGCAATTTCTGTAGTGATATATCGTGAATAAGTTGACTATACGCCCTTTGTAAAAACGTAGAATAGATTACTACATATGGCTTTTTACCTTGAGTAGCAAGACCTCCTGCAAAAGTTACTGCATGTCCCTCTGCTATTCCAGTATCTATAGCTCTCTCTGGGAATCTCTTAAAAAACTCTCCCAAGCCTGTTCCCTTAACCATACCAGAACATATAGCTACAATATCTTTATCCTCTTCTCCTAATTTTACAATCTCTTTTCCAAAGATTCCAGAATATGTCTTTCCACTTAAATCTGTATCTCCAGTTTCCATATTAAATGGAGAAATTCCATGAAATTTCTCTTTATCTTGCTCAGCAAAAGAGTATCCTTTTCCCTTCTGAGTCTTTATATGAATAAATATTGGTCCCTCTATATTCTTTACTTTATTCAGTGTAGAAAGTAACTCTTCAACATTATGTCCATCTAATACTCCAAAAAACTTAAATCCAAAACTTTCTAACATATTTAGAGGTAAAAAGAAATTTTTTACAGAAAACTCCATTCTCTCTAGAGTATCTGAAACTCCTCCTGCAATCTTTATTTTCTTTATGAGACTTTTAATATCATCTCTAAAGTTCATATACTTCTCACTTACCATAAACTTCCCAAAAAATCTTGAAAGTGAGCCTACATTTTTTCCAATTGACATCTCATTATCATTTAAGATAATTATCATATTTTTTAACTTATGTCCACCAATATTGTTTAATGCTTCTAAAGAGTGACCATTGGATATAGAAGCATCTCCTACTACTACAATCACTTTCTTTTCTGGAGAAGCCATTGCTATTCCTGCACCAGCAGAAAGAGCTGTTCCTGCATGTCCAGATATAAAAGGATCTGCACTACTCTCCTTTGGATCTGTAAATGGTCCTATTCCCCCTCTTTTTCTTAAGGTCGAGAAGTTCTTATCTCTTCCGGTAAGTAATTTGTGAACATAAGATTGATGCCCTACATCGAAAAGTAGTCTATCCTTTGAAAAATCAAATACCTTATGTAAGCATAGTGTTAATTCTACTATTCCAAGATTAGGGGCTAGATGTCCTCCATTTTTGCTTACTGTCTCTACCAATTTTTCTCTTATCTCTTGTGCTTTTTTATTTATATCTTCAATACTCATATCATGTATATTTTTCATCTATTCTACCCCTGTAAATAATCAGTAAAAATTAAACCTATAACTATCCCCACGATACAACCGATTAAAACTTCAAAAGGTGTATGTCCTAAAAGTTCTTTTAATTTTTCACCTTTCTCTTTTCCAAAATATCTCTCATATCTTTTTTCTCCTAACATAAGAGGTATCTTTTCAACAAATTGATTTATTACTCCTGCTTGTTTCCCAGCTGCTCTTCTTATCCCAGTGGCATCATACATCACTATCCCAGAAAGTATCATAGCAATCGCAAACATATCACTATTCATTCCATGACGAATTCCAATACAAGTAGTTAAACAAGACACAGTAGAGCTGTGGGAACTAGGCATTCCTCCCGTTTCCCACATTCTTTTTATATTTAATTTCTTATCTACAAAAATAGTTTTTAATACCTTATAGAATTGTGCTATAAACCAAGCTACAAATACTACATCTAATATCCTATTTCCAAAAATTATTCCGGGACTCATCACTCCATCCCCTTTCTTTTAATTAGATACTTTTTAACTCTAAAGATACAACTGGCTTATCTTTATTCTCTCTGAAAAGAATAATAGTTCTTCCAATTATTCCTACTACTTCAAACTCTTTACATTGTGATAATTGCTCCATTATCTCCATTTTTTCCTCTTCACAGTTTTGAAGTATCTTTACTTTTAATAACTCTCTTGATTCTATTGCATCTAAAATACTTTGAATTAAATTATCAGTTACTCCATCTTTTCCTATTCTTACTAGTGCATCTAAATCATGAGCCTTCTTTCTTAAATATGCTCTTCTTTTGCTTGTTAATTCCATTTTTTTCTCCTTACTATCTTTATTATATTTTTAATTTATTTAATCTTATTTAATTATACTTCCATAATTATCGGTAATATCATTGGATTTCTCTTAGTTTTATTATAGAAAAACTTAGCTGCTATATCTCTTGTTGTATTCTTTAATAATCCCCAATCCTTTGAATAATAATTAGAAGTATCATCTATCTTCTCTTTTATATTTTCAATAGCCTCTTTTATTATATCATCAGATTCTTTTGAGTAAACAAAACCTCTTGTTACAATATCTGGTCCTGCTACTATTTTACCTGTTTCTTTATCTAAAGTAAATACAATAACAACAACTCCATCTTGAGATAATTGCTGTCTATCTTTTAGTACAATATTTCCTATATCTCCAACACCTAATCCATCTACTAGAGTACATCCAGCATTTACCTTACCTTTTATCTTAGCCCCTGATTTTGTAACCTCTATTTTACTACCATTTTGAGCTATAATTATATTATTTTTAGGTATTCCAGTCTCCATAGCTGTGTCCTGATGTGCCTTTAACATTTTATGCTCTCCATGTACAGGCATAAAATATTTAGGTTTAATCAGATTTAGCATAAGCTTTTGTTCCTCTTTACTTCCATGTCCAGAAACATGAATTCCAGCTATCTTCTTAAAAACAACCTCTGCATCATATTTCAATAGATTGTTTATATTATTAGATACAGCTCTTTCATTTCCAGGTATTGGTGTAGCTGAAATTATAACAGTATCTCCCTCTTTTATCTTTATATGTTTATGCATATTTTTAGCTATTCTTGATAGGGCTGCCATTGGTTCTCCCTGTGTTCCTGTACAAAGAATTACAACTTTATTATCCTTTAAAGTATCTACTTCAGAAAGTGGTACCATCATATCATTTGGAACTTTTAAATATCCTAAACTTCCAGCTATTTCAAAAACTTTAACTAAACTTCTACCATCAATAGCAATCTTTCTTCCATGCTCTTGAGCTACATTTACTATCTGTTGAAGTCTATGAACGTGGGAAGCAAAAGCGGCTACAATTATTCTTCCCTTAGCTTTAGAAAACTCTGCTCTAAAAGCTTCTCCAACACTTTTTTCAGATGGAGTAAATCCATCTACTTCAGAGTTAGTAGAATCTGATAACATCAGGTCTACCCCTTGCTCTCCTATTTGTGAAAGTCTAGCAAAATCTACTCCCTCTCCATCTACAGGTGTTAAATCTATTTTAAAGTCTCCAGTATGGAAAACTGTTCCTGCAGGTGTTGTTACAAGTATAGAGTAAGCATCAGTTATAGAATGAGTTATTTTTATAAACTCAACTGTAAAATACTTTCCTACCTTTATCTTACTTCTCCCTTTTACCTCTTTCATCTTAGGGATATCTCTACTAAATCCATTTTCAAATTTAGATTTAGCTAGTGCTAATGTAAGTTTTCCTCCAAACATAGGGACACTCTTATCTATTTTTTGATAAAGATATGGGATTGAACCTATATGATCCTCATGTCCATGAGTTACAAATAATCCTTTTATCTTATCTTTATTATTTTCTAAAAAGCTAAAATCTGGGATTACTAAATCTATTCCTAACAAATTCTCATCTGGAAATATTACTCCTGAATCAATTATTATAATCTCATCTCTATATTGGATTACAGTACTATTTTTTCCTACTTCTTCCATTCCACCTAGAGGTATTACATACATTTTTTCTTCTTTTTGAGCTTTAGCTTCCTTTGCCTCTTTTGTTTCAGTTAATACAGAGTTTTTCTCTTTTGCTACCTTCCCAGTAACTTTTTTTACCTTTTCAGTTTTTAACTCCTTTATTCCCTCTTTTATAGCTTTTATTTTCTCTTTTATTCCATCTACTTCACCAACAACATTTGCTGTTTTTAATTTTCTTTCAATTCTTTTTTTCTTCTCTTGACTGATACTCCCTTTTTCTGCTCTTAACATCGTCTCTCCTTTTTTTAATAAAATCTCCCTCCACCATTACAAACTCTCTTTATTACTCTCTATAATATTTTCACTTTTTGGATCATCTGCAGGTCTATTCTTAATCTCTAGATACTTATCTATAAATCTTCTGGTCATTCCTCCAGCTACAGCTCCCCCTCCACCAGCTTCTTCTAGGATAGTAGCAAAAACTATCTCTGGATTATCAGCTGGGAAATATCCAGCAACCCATGCATGTGTTATCTTTGAGTGTGCATTCTGTGCCGAACCACTTTTAGCTGCGACCTTTATCCCATTTGTCCTCAACACTTTAGTAGTTCCATTATCTTGTGATACAGTTGCTACTAATGCATCGTTTAAAATATTGTAGTATGATTTTGGATATTTTCCAATCTCCTTTTCATGCAACTTTGTTGGAAAGATATTCCCATCTGAGTCATGAAATTCCTTAACTAGATGAGGTGTATATACTACCTCTCCTCTGTTGGCTATCGCTGCATATAAATTTGCTATCTGTAATGGTGTTACTAAAAGATACCCCTGTCCTATTGATAACAATATAGTATCTCCCTTAAACCAACCACTTCCTATTACTTTCTTTTTCCATACTGTATCAGGAAGTAAACCTTTTTTTTCACCTGGAATATCTATTCCAGTTTTTTCACCTAGTCCAAAAGAAGCTGCTACATCTATAATTGGTTTATGACCAATTTTATCTGAATATCTATAGTAATATGGGTTAGCAGATTCAACAATAGATTTTTTCATATCTGTATATCCATGTCCTCCAGCTTTCCAAGCTCTCCACTTCCATTTTCCTATCTGATAGTATCCAGTTTTGTCATAGTACTGCTCTTTAGGATCTACACCATTTTCTAAAAAAGCAATAGCAGAAACCACCTTAAATACTGAACCAGGTGGGTACTCTCCAGCTATAGCCTTATTAGCAAGTGGCTTTCTAGGATCATTTATTATCTTATCCCATTCGTCATAGGATATTTGTGAACTAAACATATTTAATGAATAAGTTGGATAGCTTACCATTGTTAGAATCTCTCCATTTTTAGGGTTTAAGGCAATAAAGGCCCCTGCTCTTCCATCTTCTTCAAATTGTTTCTCCATATATTCTTGAAGCTCCATATCCAGTGTCATGTACATATCTTTTCCTGGAACTGGATTCTTTTTTTCCTCTATCTTTCTTTGTAACTTATTTAGGGCATTTACTTCAATATACTCATACCCATCTTCCCCTTGAAGTTCCTTATCATATTCACTTTCAAGTCCATCTTTTCCAATAATATCTCTAGGTCCATATCCAGCATCTTTCAACCTTTCATACTCTTTTTCCGATATCTTTTTTACATATCCTATACTATGTGCAGCTACGTTATCATAAAGATATCTTCTCTTAGAATACGTTTGTACTTGAAGATATGGATAATCTATTAATTGCTCCATCAGCTTATGAGCTATCTCTGGTTTTAAATCATCTATTATAACATTTTCTCTTGTATATGGAAATATCTCTCCATATTTTATTTTTTTAGCAATATAATCCTCTGTATACCCAGTAACTTCACTAATCTCCTTCAATATCTCTGGGGTTTGTTTTCTCTCTTGAAGATAGACCAATCTATAACCTGAACCATTTGTTACTACAAGTCTACCCTTACTATCAAAGATCTTCCCTCTCGGTGCCTCTATCTCTTTTAATTTTATTCTATTTCTTTGAGAGAGATAGGAATATTTATCTCCCATTAAAACTTGTAGATAAAACATTCTCAACCCTACTAATAAAAAAACTATCAAAATAAAAGCTTTTAATATTATATCTCTAGTACTATTCTCTTCTCCAAGTTTTATGTTAATATTCCTTCTCTTCAATTTCTTCATACTTATCCTTTTATACTATCCTTTTTTCTTGAAATTCTCATATAAACATAATTTAAAATAATAAAAATACAAATATTTACAACAAAATATTCTCTTCGAAAATTATTGATTGAGAGTACATAATAAATGATTCCTTGTAAAAAAGTTATCAAAATTATACTAGTCTTTCCGTATGTTAGATGTGTAAATATATAATAAAATATATAATAACTTACCAGTAGTATAATCAGTATTTCAAAGAAACTATTAGTCTGTAGAGAATGTAACAATGCTAATACTATCACTAAGAATACCTCTCTCTCTTTTTTCATACTCACTAGATAAGTTAAAAATGGTAGTGTTACCCCGTACATATTTCCAGCAAGGGGTAAACTTACCTCAATTATAACCATAAAAAAAGAGATTATATACAACATTTTTCTCACTACTTTGTTATTACTCTTATTTTATTTTTTAGGTTATTATTTTCTATAAAATTACTTATATTCAATTTTTTAGCTATTTTATAAGCTATAAAATAATCTTCTGAAGCATATTCCACGAAAGCATTATCTGCCTTTACCTTATCTTTTTCTATTTCAACCTTTTTATACCCTTCTCTTTTTAATTCATCACTTACATTTTGAATAGTTGTGCTATTCTCTCCAAGAACCTCTATCGTAAAATCTATATTTTTCTCCTGTCCTAAAATTACTACTACATTAGCTAAAGTTGGAATTGTTGGAACCTGTTGAATTTTGAAATATTTCTCATTAAGTTGCATAACTATCTCTTCAGCTTTTTCATTTGAGATATCATTTAATATGATATAACTTTCCTCTAAATTTTTCTCATAGTTAGCTGCATTATATTTCATTCCTAATTTATTTTTTATGTTTTCTCCAGTTCTTCTAGCATATCCATTTATACCATTAGCATTTAATACATCTACTATTATATTCTCATTTAACTCATTTTTATTCTTTTGTTCATTATATAAAGTTTCATACATTGAGTGTAAACTAGAAGTTACTATATATCTCTTATTATCAACAGTGGTTTCTGGAATATTTTTAGCATTTTTAACATTTAATTGAACTTGTCCGAACTTAACTCTCATATAGTTATTTAATGGAACTGGAAGAAGTTTATTTACAGTTTTTAAAATCTCCTCCTCATTTTTATTATCTACTAAATCTTTAAATGTTTTATCCTTATCTATATTGATTCCATAAGGTATTCTAACTGCTAACTTATCTTGATATACAGCTATTAGATTCTCTTTTCCTATTATCAAGTAACTGCTATTTTTATCTAATTCAGGATTCTTTCTCATAGAATTTATAAAAAGAAATCCGCCTAATACAACTATTACAAAAATAACTGTAAATATTGCTCTTACCCTTCTATTCATCTGCTATCAACAACTCCTTCTCCAATGAGGTAATTTTTACTGTTATTATCTCATTAACTAATTTTTTATCCCCTTTTATTTTTACCCTTAAGTAGTTCTCACTATATCCATACAGATACCCATCTATCTCTTCCTCTACTAAAACCTTTAGCTCTTTACCTATATAATTCTCCCTCGCCTTAGTAGACATCTCTTTTTTTAGCTCCTCTAACCTATCTGCTCTCTCTTTCTTTACTTTTGCATCAATCTTATTCTCTAATCTACTTGCAATAGTATTTTCTCTATCAGAGTATTGGAAAATATGAAGCCCTGAGAATCCTATTTTTCCTATCAGATTATAAGAATTTTGGAACATCTCTTCAGTTTCTCCAGGGAAACCAACAATTATATCAGCTGTGTACTCCATTCCTTTTACACTATTTTTTAACTTCAGAAGTCTCTCTTCTATTAAATCACCTCCATATTTTCTCTTCATCATTTTTAAAACTGTATCATCACATGATTGAAGAGAGATATGAAGATGTGGCATAAGATTTTTATATTTAAATAGTTCTATAAATCTGTCTGATATCTTATCTGGATATACAGAACCTATTCTTACTCTTTCTAAACCTTTTACTTGTAAAATCTCCTCTAATAAATCTTCAAAGTCTATATCTTCTTCTAAATCTTCACCATAAGCTCCTAAATTTATTCCTATTAGGATTATTTCTTTAAATCCTTCACTTACAAGTTTCTCAATCTCTTTTAAGATATTCTCTCTCTTTCTTGATCTGCTTCTTCCTCTTGCAAATGGAATTTTACAATATGAACAGAAGTTATTACATCCATCTTGTATCTTTACATAAGCTCTTGACATCTCTCTCAAAGTAGCAAACTCATATTCAGTATACTCATACTCATCAAATATATTATCATTTTTTAGTCTATCTAAAGTTCTATTTTCAATATCCTCTATGAAATTAACAATCCCTTTTTTATACTTATTCCCAATTACATAGTCTATATCTTCCATCTCCAATAGTTCTTTACTATTTGTTTGAGCATAACACCCTGTAACTATAACTTTACTATGAGGATTTACCTTCTTAGCTCTTCTCAACATATTTCTTGTTTTTCTATCTGCTACACTTGTTACAGTACATGAGTTTACAATATAAATATCTGCTTCCTCTTCAAAATCTTTCTCTGTATATCCCTTCTGAATAAGTTGATTCTTTATGCTCTCTGTCTCATATTGATTTACTTTACATCCTAAAGTATAAAAAGCTACTCTTTTATTGAAATTCATTGATTAAAACTCCTCCTACTACAATAGAAGCTGTTTCTGCCCTTAGAATCCTTTTACCTAGTGTAACTATATTAGCACCATTTTGTTTTAGATACTCTATCTCCTCTATATCAAAACCACCCTCTGGTCCTATTATATACAAAACTTTTTCTATCTCTTTAGTCTGTTTTTTTAAGAGATTTTTTAATGTATACTCCTCTTCACACTCATAAGGAACAATTACTAAGTCATAATCTTCCAGCTTCAATTTCTCAATTTTTGTTACCTCTTCGATAATTAAAGGCTTTACCCCTTGACACTGTTTCAAAGCCTCTTTTACAATTAAATCCCATTTATCCTTTTTTTCATTTACCTTTGCTACCCCTCTTTTTGTATTCAAAGGTATTATTCTATTTATCCCTATCTCAGTAAGTTTTTGAATAGTCAGATCCATTTTATCATTTTTTAAAATTCCAACGGCTGCATCTATTCTTACCTTTGTAGAAAATCTATCCTCAAAAATTTTATCAATAACAAGAGTCACACTCTTTTTTTCCAACTCTATAACTCTGCAAATATACTCTTTTTCACCATCTACAGCTCTTATTTTTTCATCTATTTTTACTCTAAAAACATTTTTTAGATGATTTACATCGCCCTTATCATCTATTATAATTTTATTATCTTGAATATTCTCTTCTGATATTATAACACTTATCACAGAATTCTCCTATATCATATCTTTATTTTTTATAAATTCATCTAAAGTTGTTTCCTCAAGTATCTTAGTCATTGCATTATCCAATTTTCCCCAGATACATTTTCCAGAACAAGTACCATCACTACACACTGCTTTATGCTCTTCACTCTCGTTACAGTCTATTACCTTCTCCTCTTCATCTAATATTTTATAAAGTTGATGAAGTGTTATATCCTTTGGCTCCTTTGCTAATCTATATCCACCATTTGGACCTCTTTTTCCCTCTATTATATTTTCATTTTTTAATTTAAAAAGAATTTGCTCTAAATATTGAACTGATACTCCTTGCTCATCAGATATCTCTTTTATTCTAACTAATTTATTTTCACTACTTTTATCAGCTATATATGCTAATGCCTTTAGTCCATATCTAACTCTTGTACTTATCTTCATTACTTATCTTGCTCCTTCACTATCTTAAAATGTTCATAGGCTTTATCTGTAACGACTCTTCCTCTATTAGTTCTTTTGATATATCCAATTTTTACTAAAAACGGTTCATAGACCTCCTCTAAAGTTCTTCTATCCTCTCCTAATAAAAGAGATAGAGTCTCTATTCCTACAGGTCCTCCTCCATAATTATCAATTATTGCATTTATGATATCCCTATCTAAATCATCTAGACCTACAGAATCTATCCCTAGTATATCCAAAGCTTTCATAGAGATCTCCTTAGTAATTACTCCATTCCCTCTTATCTCACAATAATCTCTCACTCTTTTTAAAAGACGATTTGCTATTCTTGGTGTTCCACGACTTCTACTAGCAAGTTCTAAAGCTCCATCTTTTTCTACTCCAACTCCTAATATCTGTCCCCCTCTAAGAATTATTTGAGCTAACTCCTCATCTGTATAATACTCCATCCTATGAGTTACACCAAACCTGTCTCTAAGTGGTGAGCTCAAAAGTCCAGCCCTTGTAGTTGCCCCTATCAATGTGAAATTAGGTAACTCTATTCTTATAGAACGAGCTGATGGTCCCTTTCCTATTATAATATCTAGTTCTCCATCTTCCATTGCTGGATAAAGTATCTCCTCAACAGTATTATTCAGCCTATGTATCTCATCTATAAAAAGTATATCATTCTCCTCTAAAGAGGTAAGAATAGCAGCTAAATCCCCAGCTCTTTCAAGAACAGGACCAGAAGTAATTTTTAAGTTTGCTCCCATCTCTGTGGCTATTACTCCAGCTAAAGTCGTTTTTCCCAACCCTGGAGGTCCATATAATAGTATATGATCTACAGATCCACCTCTTCTTTTAGCAGCTTCTATATATATCGACATCTTATCCTTTAATGATTCCTGCCCTATATACTCCTTAAAGCTCTTAGGTCTTAAGCTTTTTTGTACCTCTACCTCATTTTCAAACTCTTGATTAGTAATTACTCTATCCACTTAACTCTCCTTACATAATCATTCCAATAATAAACTGTGCAAATCCTATTATTGCTCCTAACACAGCTCCAACTACCTCTATGTGTTTAAACTCTTTCTTAGCTAAGCTATATGTTATCTCCTCTAGTTTCTCCAAGGAAAAAGCATCTACATTTCTAACTATGATACCTTTAAAATCTACATTCTCCTCTAAGTAATCTGAAAACATTGAGATTATTTTATCTTTATTCTCAAGAATTGAATTTTTTATTATCACTTTTATCTTATCTAACATATCACTACTTAAAAACATAGCTATCATTGGAAAGTTTTTAGTTATCTCTCTTTGAAGCTTCTCCTCTAATATTTTATCAATAGCTTCACTCATCTTCTCTTCAAGTTTGTCTTTATCCATTGAAGAAACTATATCCTTTAAAGATACTAGTTCACTTTGAATTATTTCCGCTATACTCTCTCCTATCTCATGCTTTCTCTTAGGCAGTAACCCCTGTATCTTGAATAATCCAAAATTTATCTCTTTATATGGTCTAAATAGCATCTTTATTGCAATATAGTTTGTTATCCAACCAATTCCAGCTCCAATACCAACTATCAATACCAGTTTAATCAATATATCTATATTCAACTTTTACTCCTTCTCTTCATTTTTAACTCTTGATTTTCTTCTATTTTTTTACCATTACAGTAAACTATTTTATCATAAAAACGGGATTTTTTCAATTATATTATCCCCTAATCTGTTCTAAACTAACTTTTTTCTAAGCAATATTTTTAATAAAAAAAGAGGAAAAATATCCAACTAATATCACAAAGTATAGAGTTAAGATAATAATTTTTCCTCTTTTAATATCTATTTAATTTTAGTAAATCAAAACTATTTTTTCTCAGCTATTACTTTATTGATTTCAGCTATTACTGCATCAGCATCTAAACCATGAGCTGATATTCCTTCTCCTAAAGTCTCTCCAGCTGCGATCATACATCCTACACATCCAAGTCCATATTTTGCAAATACTTCTCTTATTACTGGATAGTTTTGAACTGCTACTAAAATATTTGTATCTCTTGTTACCATATCTTATCACTCCTACATTTTTTTAATATTTACACTAATATTATAATAAAATTTACTTATTATGTCAACTTTTATTCTTAGAATTATTTTTGTAGATTATCCTACTACATTCAATAGGTCATGCACTCTTACAATACCTACTAATTTATTATCATCTATAACTGGAAGTACTGTTATCTGACTTGGTCTGTTCTCCATAAGTTCTAAAGCATCTATTGCCATGCTCTCTGAATCTGTCTTTGTAAAGTTTCTCGTCATTATATCCTTTGCTTTAAAAGTAAAAAACTCTCCCTCTTTTGTTAAGGCTCTTCTTATATCTCCTTCAGTGATAATTCCTACCATCAAATCTCCATTCATAACACATACAGCTCCTAAACTCTTATCTGTCATTGTAAGTATTACATTTTTTATTGGAGTCTCCTTATCACATACTGGTATCTCTTCACCTTTTTTCATTATATCTCTAACTCTCATAAGAAGTCTTCTTCCTAAACTTCCTCCTGGATGATATACAGCAAAGTTTTCTGGTTTGAAATCTCTTCTCTTTATAAGTATAGCTGCTAAAGCATCTCCCATAACTAAAGTAGCTGTTGCTGATGACATTGGAGCTAGATTTAGAGGACATCCCTCTCTACTAACCCCTATATTTAATACATAATCTGCTGCTCTTCCTAGTTTTGAATTTCTATTTCCTGTCATAGCTACTAGTTTTGCTCCTATCTTTTGGATAGATGGAAGAAGAGATACTATCTCATCACTATTTCCACTATTTGATATAGCTAGTACCACATCATCAGAAGCTATCATTCCCAAATCCCCATGAAGTCCCTCAGCTGAGTTCATAAATATAGCTGTTGTTCCTGTTGAAGCTAGTGTAGCTGCTATCTTTTTACCTATCAATCCAGATTTACCTATTCCTGTAACTACTACTTTACCCTTAGATTCTAGTATTAAGTTTACAACTTTTTTAATATCTCCATCTAAAGAGTTTTTTACCCTTTGTAATTCCTCTATCTCTGCATCAAATACACTTCTTGCATAATCTACTTCATTAAATTCCATAATTATCCCCTATCTTCCCTTTACTAAATCATCTATCTTAATAGCTACCTTTAATATCTCTTCTAAGTCATCTAAGAATAGCATATTTGGCCCATCTGATTTAGCTTCATTTGGATTAGGGTGTACCTCTGCAAATATTGCATCTACTCCTATTGCAAGTCCAGCTCTCATAAGTGGGAATACATACTCTCTATCTCCAGAAGTTGCTGTTCCTAAACCTCCTGGTCTTTGTACTGCATGTGTTACATCAAATACCACAGGGTATCCAAATTTTCTCATTTCCATAAAACTTCTCATATCTACTACCATGTTATTATATCCAAAAGTACTTCCTCTCTCACATAGTAATATATTTGGATTGTTGCTCTCTTCCATCTTTGTTACAACATTTTTCATATCCCATGGAGCTAAAAATTGTCCCTTTTTAATATTTACTGGTAATCCTGTTTCTGCTGCTGCTAAAAGTAAATCTGTTTGTCTACATAGGAAAGCTGGTATCTGTAATATATCCACTACCTCAGCTACTTTTTTACATTGCCAAGTTTCATGTACATCTGTTATTACAGGTAGATTGTATCTCTCTTTTACCTTCTTTAATATTTCTAATCCCTTTTCTAATCCAGGTCCTCTAAAAGAGTGGATTGATGATCTATTAGCCTTATCAAATGAAGCTTTAAAAATATATTGTATTCCTAGTTTATCACATGTATCTTTAATTTTTCCAGCTATCTCCATTACTAACTCTTCTGATTCTATTACACATGGTCCAGCTATTAGAGCAAATCTTTTATTTCCTCCAATCTCTACCTTATCTCCTACTTTAACTACTTTTACTTTATCTATCATTTTTCCCCCTTATCCTCTCATCTTTCTTCTTACTATCTCTCTTCTCGCTATCTCTCTATCATCAAAATGAATCTTCTTTCTTCCAAGTATCTGATAAGTCTCATGCCCCTTACCAGCAATTAAAATTATATCATTCTTTTGTGCTATCTCAATAGCTTTCATTATAGCTTTCTCTCTATCCTCTTCTACTAAATAATTATCTCCACTCATACCCTTCTTTACATCTTCTATTATTGAGTGCGGATCTTCAGTTCTTGGATTATCTGATGTAAGTATAGCTATATCACTCAATCTTTGAGCTATTCCTCCCATAATTGGTCTTTTAGTAGCATCTCTATCTCCACCACAACCAAAAACAGTTATAACTCTTCCTTTTTTTAATTCATTTATGCTATTTAAAATATTCTCTAAGGCATCTCCAGTATGAGCATAATCAACTACTACAATAAAATCCTGCCCACAGTTTACTAACTCAAATCTTCCAGGAGCTCCCTTTGTATCTCTTATTCTTTCTAAAATTCTCTCTTTCTCTATTCCTAATTGAAGAGCTATTCCTATTACTCCCAATACATTGTACAGATTGTATCTTCCTAATATAGATAGTTTCTCTTCAAATATATCTCCTAATAAATTCAATCTTACTAATTGACCATCACTATGAAACTCTAGTATCTCTCCCGTTAAGTCTGCTGGCTTAGTCAATGAGTATGAATATCCTCCAAACTCTTTATAAAGCTTATCTCCATACTGATCATCTATATTTATAGAGTCACTTCCACTCTTTTTTAACATTGTAAAAAGTTTTCTCTTAGCTTCAAAGTAGTTATCCATATTTTTATGATAATCTAAATGGTCTAAAGTAAGGTTTGTAAATGAAGCTACATCAAACTCCAACATATCAACTCTTCCTAAAGATAGTGCATGTGAACTTACTTCCATAACTAAATATTCTAATCCTTTATCTACAGCTTTTTTACAAAGCTTAACTACATCTAGAGATTCTGGAGTTGTGTTTGGAGCTTCTATTATCTCATCTCCTATCTTATATTCAACTGTTCCAATTCTAGCAACCCTCTCTGCTCCTAAAATAGATTCTAAAAGATAAGTAGATGTTGTTTTTCCATTTGTCCCTGTTATTCCTATAATCTTTAATTTCCTTTGGGGATAATTATAAAAATTTGAAGCTATCTTTCCTAGATTTTTTCTTAAATCTTTTACTAAAATGCATTCACAAGGAAAATCTGTTTGAACTTTTTTAGAAACTAATACTCCCTTTGCTCCTCTTGCTATTGCTTGGTTTATATAATCATGTCCATCAGATACAGCTCCCTCTAAAGCAACAAAAATATCTCCCTCTGTTACTTTTCTAGAGTCATACTCCATTCCACTATAATCTACCTTGCAACTTCCTTTTTGTAACACCTCATACTCTAATCCAAGCAGTAATTCTTCCATCTTTCTCCTCTCTAATTTACAATCTCTACATGTATATTTTGAACTTTCTCTTTATAATCAGACATTCCCTTATTCAATACATTTTGAATTGCAGAATACTCTTTATTTAATTTTTTGATCTCATTCCAATCTGGATTTTCTTTTCTCATCTCATTCTGAGTTTCTATCTTTATTGATACAAGCTTATTCTTCATCTCACTGAAACACTCTAAAAACTCCGTTCTCATCTTCACAACCTCTTCCTGTTGCTCAAAAGTCAAACATTGAATAAAAACAACTTCATCATTTTTACTTGTATCTTTTCCCCCAAAAATATTTAGTGTAGATATGAAAAACATTGTACACATACCTAAATATTTCATAGCAAGCCTCCACTTTACTCTGTTTTTAACATTATTATATTAAAATAGTGTGGCATCTTTGTGGCATATCCTATAGAGAAAATTTATAAATTTTTTATTTGCCAATCTATCTCTACTTTCCCAATATTTTTTAAAATTTCATTTATTTTTTTAAAATGTCCACAACCAAAAAAACCTCTACTTGCAGAGAGTGGACTTGGATGTGGTCCCTCTAACACAAAATGCTGACTATTATTAATAAAAGCTTTCTTTTTTCTAGCATTATTTCCCCACAATACAAATATAACTGGGTCTTCTCTATCATTTAAATGTTTGATGATATTATCTGTAAATATCTCCCATCCCATTCCTGAATGAGAGTTCGCTTCTCCAGCTCTTACTGTTAAAGCCGTATTTAAAAGAAGTACCCCTTGCTCTGCCCAGGGTATTAAATATCCATTATTAGGAATATATAGTCCCAATTCATCTCTTAACTCCTTATACATATTGAGAAGGGAAGGTGGTGTCTTTACCCCTGGATTTACAGAAAAGGCAAGACCATGAGCCTGATTTGGTCCATGGTATGGATCCTGCCCTAGAATTAATACCTTAGTATCTTTATAACTTGTAAGCTTTAATGCTGAGAAAATATTCTCCATTTTAGGATAAATAACTCTTGTTCTATACTCACTTATTAAAAACTTTCTTAAACTTTGATAATACTCCTTATCAAATTCTCCCTTTAGTATCTCATCCCAATCATTTCCCAAATTCACCATTGCTTTTTCCTCCTATTTTGCAATTACCATACAATTAGGGAATCTCTTTCTTATACCACAGTTTGAACACTTAGTTCTACACTCTGGTGTAAGAGCTACATTTTCAGCTTGCTTCAACTCTCTCTTTAAGAAATCTTTGTCAACACTTATATCCACCATATCCCAAGGTAGTTCTTCATCTAGTTCTCTAGCTCTTAGGTACTCATTTTCTCCCATTCCTACCTCTTCCATAGCTCTTTTCCAAATATTGAAGTTATCCTTATAGTCATCTAGTTTTGCTCCACCTTTCCAAGCTAACTCTATAAGTTCTCCAGTTTTTTCATCTCCTCTTGATATAAATCCTTCTAAATAAGATTTTTTCATATCATGAATTTTTAGGTTACAATTTTTTTGCCCCTTAAATAGATCTCTCAATAGGGCATGTTTTCTTTTCATTTCTGCAAAATCCATCTGCTCTGCCCATTGGAAAGGAGTATGAGGTTTTGGAACAAAGTTTGATACACTGACAGTTACATTAAGTCTCTTATTTATTGGTCTACATCTATCCACAACTTTTTTAGCTAGATCATATATTCCTTTTACATCTTCATCTGTTTCAAAAGGAAGTCCTATCATAAAGTAGAATTTCAATGTTTCCCATCCACCTTTTACAGCTGCTTCTGCTGTTTCTAATACATCCTCTTCATTTACTCCCTTATTAATTATATCTCTCATTCTTTGAGAACCAGCCTCTGGAGCAAATGTAAACCCTGTTCTCTTTCCTCCACTTATATCCTCAGCTACTTCAACAGAGTGAGTATTCATTCTTAATGATGGAAGTGACACCCCTAAATTTCTATGGAAATCCTTGCTCTTTACCCCTTTTATAAGTTCATCTATCTTGCTGTAATCACTACTACTTAATGATGATAGAGATACCTCTCCATATCCTGTATTTTTTATCATCTTCTCTATTAACTCAAGATTCTTTTCTAAACTTCTCTCTCTAACTGGTCTATACACTATTCCAGCTTGACAGAATCTACAACCTCTTGAACATCCTCTTTGAATCTCAACGGTTGCTCTATCATGAACTATATTTATATATGGTACTATTTGGTTTTCATAGTACTCTGTATTATTTAAGTCAGAAACAATAGCTCTTCTAACTCTCTTTTTTCCTTTATGAAGTGCAGGAACATAAACACCATCTAGGCTTTCTATTAATTGTAATTTTTCCATTTTACTCTTATCTTTATGAGCTACTAAGATTTTGGCAATCTCTACCATTACCTCTTCTCCATCACCGATAACAATAAAATCTAAAAATCTTTCCATAGGTGTTGGGTTCATCATACATGTTCCCCCTGCCATTATAAGAGGATACTCCTCTCCTCTATCCTCTCTTCTCACTGGTATTCCAGCAAGATCAAGAGCATTTAAAACATTTGGATAACACATCTCATAAGAAAGAGAAAATCCTACTACATCAAACTCTTTAAGTGGTGTTTTACTCTCTAGTGAAAACATTGGTATCCCATTCTCTCTCATCAATTTTTCCATGTCCTCCATTGGAGCAAATCCTCTCTCCAAAGAAAACCCTTCTACTCTATTCATAAGGCTATACAATATTCTAATTCCCAAGTTAGACATTCCTACTTCATAGATATCTGGGAAAAATAGACACATTCTAGCTTTATACTCATCTTTATGAATACTATTTATCTCATTTCCTAAATACTGTGCTGGCTTTTCTACTTTTAATAAATACTTATCTAAATTTACTCTCATTTTCTCCTCTTTCTATCTTAAATTTATTTATCATCTAATTCTTGAAATCTCTGCATATAAACATCATCTGAATAGAAGTGATGTTCCCCTGCTAACTTAGCTAACTCTAAATTGATATCTTTTAATTTTTTGTATGAGATTTCACTATGATTATTTAAAGTTTTCTCTCCTATTAAAACTTTTTTTACCCTTCTATATAGAGATGCATGGTACTTTCCACAATCATGTAATAGAGCTAATTTCTTGTATATCTCCTCTTTTCCTAAAAGCTCATCTTCTAATACAAGTTTATACAATCTATATGAGTGTATCCTATCATACTCACTCATCTCATTAAATACAGCAAACTCTCTCTCATCTAAAACTTGCTTAACCTCTTTATTCCACTCCTCTTTATATCTTCCAAAAAGAAAAGTGAGCCCCTGTCTTATTCTAGCTAACATATCTCTTTTACCACTATATCCCCATAAATTTTCTTTAAGGCTTTTATATTTTTACCATTCTTTCCTATCAATTCACCTTTTTTATCTTTAGAAGTATAGAATATGTATAAAGTTCTCTCAGGATTAGCCTCTACTCTCTCTACTCCCTCAACTTTGATATCATCAATCTGTTCAAATATACTAGCTTTTAACTCTTCACTTAAAACAATTTTAGATAAAGTCAGATATTTTCCCTCTAAAGCTTCCTTTTTTCCAGTAAGAATATATCCAGACATTATTCTCACTTGTTTTGGCATAAAAGAGTTTCCTGAAAAAAATAATTTTCCATTTTGGAATTTTATCTCTACCTCTCTTATATGCTCCTTTAGCTCTAAGCCTTTTTTATCAGTAAACTCGCTTACATCATACTTTCCTGAAAGCTCTTTACAATATTTTTCAATCTCCTCTAAACTATTTTTTACTCTTTTTTTAGGATATTCGTATATATACTCTCTTCTTGCTATCATTTCAGGAAATACCAAATTTGGAATAGTTTTCTTTATCATTGTTATCTTCAAACTATCATCAGATAAAGAGTTAAATCTCTCCTGTAACTCTTTTCTATCTCCATCAAATTTGCTACTTACATATAAAATATTCTCTGTGGCACTAACCTTGGCATCTGTTCTTCCACCTTGCTGTATTCCCTTTGCCCAAGTGAAACCTAATTCATTCATAATCTCTTTAAATCTTCCTTTAACACTTCTTTTTCCACTCATCTCATCAAAGGAGTGAAATTTAGTTCCATCGTATTTTATATAGAACATATATCCCCATTTATCATTTCTCTCTATGGTTCTTATATCCATCTTATCTCCTTATACCTAATAACTATACTTTTTAAATTATACCACAAAAATCCTCTTTTATATATTACAATTTTATCTTTAAATACTTATTTCATAAAATTTTTCATATAAAAAATCAAGAGGCTATTGTAACTCTCAATTACAACAATCTCTTGACTCTCTTAAATTCTAATATATTCTTAATTAATATTTTGCAAAAGCAATTACTTCTTCTTTTGGAGCAAGTCCTACAGTTTTATTTACTACCTCTCCATCTTTGAATAGTAAAAGTGTAGGAATACTCATTACTCTGAATTGAGCTGCTAACTCTTCCTCTTCATCGATATTGATTTTTGCTACTTTTACTGTTCCAGCTAATTCAGCATCTACCTCTTCTAATATAGGTGCTAAAGCTTTACAAGGTCCACACCATGCTGCCCAGAAATCTACAACTACAGGCTCTTTAGATTGTAATACCTCTTTTTCAAAGTTTTCTTTTGTTATATGTAAAATTGCCATGTTTCTTCCTCCTCTTATGGAATTGATATTCTTTCAAATTTATACTTCAATTATATAATATTTTTTCTATTTTGTCTACATTTTCTTTATCTTTTTACTCAACTTTATTTTCTCACTATTCTGTCAGCTACTATAGCTGCTCTTTTATTAGCAAGTACATCATGAACCCTTACTATATCTACACCTTTTTCTATACCTATCACAGTTGTAGCTACAGTTCCCTCCACTCTCTCTTGTGGTGGTAGGTCATTTAAAATAGTTCCTATAAATCTCTTTCTTGAAGCTCCTAAAAGGATTCTTCCTTCCTCTCTTAATTCCTCTAATCTAGAAAGAACCTCCAAGTTCTCATCTATTCCCTTTCCAAATCCTATTCCTGGATCCAGTATCACACTTTCTTTTAGAATACCATTTTTATGAGCAATTTCATAGGTTTTTTTAAAAAATTCTTTTATAGAAAATATTATATCTTTCTCATACTCTTTTTCCACTTGGTTATGCATAGCTATTACAGGCACATTATACTTTTTTACAACTTTAGCCATCTCTCCATTATCATATTGTAGCCCCCATATATCATTTAAAATATGAGCCCCAGCCTCAAAAGCTGCTTCAGCCACCCTGTACTTATATGTATCAATAGAGACAATAGCTCCCAATTCAACAACTTTTTTTATAACAGGAACAACTCTAGCTATCTCCTCATCATCACTTATCTGAGTATGTCCAGGTCTTGTTGATTCTCCACCAATATCTATGATATCTGCTCCCTCATCTATCATTTTTTGAGCATGTTTTATAGCTTCTTCCAAACCATTGTGCTCTCCACCATCTGAAAAAGAGTCTGGAGTTACATTGAGTATTCCCATTATCAGAGTTCTCTTTCCTAACTCTAACTCTCTATCTCTACATTTTAAAATCTGTACCTCTTTCTTATCTCTTTCATATACCATAGGAACAATAACTATTCCATTTATATTTTGCTCACTATCAGTTGGAACAAAACCTAGATTTTTCATAACCTCTACAGAGCAAGGTGGAGCACTTACAGTAATCTCTTTTTCCTTGGTAATTTTTAAAACTTTTTCAAATAGTTTTCTTCCTAGTCCACGTTTTTGATAGGAGTTTTTTACAAAGAAAAAACAGATATGTTGCCCATCTTGAAGGGCAATTACTCCAATTAACTCCTTTTTATTATAAGTTCCATAGATATCAAAAGTATTTATCAAATCTCTATAATCTAAAAATTTTCTAAACTCCTCTACTCCTTTTCTATTGTAGTTAAAGGCCTCACTTTCAGAAAAAACATCCCATACTAATTTTAAAGCTTTATTTATCTCATTCTTCTCTAATTTTTTAATCTCCATTCCCTTTGCCACTCTCTTTCAATTTTCTAGCTAACATCATTATAGTTTTTCTCTCTAATGGATGTACATAGTTAGGTGCTATTTCAGATAATGGTTCTAAGACAAATTCTCTTTCACATATCCAAGGATGAGGAACAGCTAAATTATCCTCTTGAATTATCTCATCATCATAGAAAAGTATATCTATATCTATTACTCTAGGTCCCCATTTTATCTCTCTTACTCTTCCCATATCCAGCTCTATTTTTAATATAGAGCTAAGAAACTCTTGAGGTGTCAGTAGCGTTTTTACCTCTAGACATGCATTTAAAAAATTATCCTGTTCTATATATCCAAATGGCTCTGTTTCTAATATTGTACTACTCTTTACTACCTCTGTATTCTCTAGTTCTCCAACTCTTTTTATAGCTTCTAAAAGATTTTCTCTCTTATCTCCCATATTACTTCCAAGAGATAGATAAACTTTATGCCATTTTCTACTAATCTCTACAGCTACATTTTCAAAGTGCATCTGTAGAGGAGCCCAAGGTTTTTTTACTGTAACTTTTATCTCTTTTACTAACTCATATTTCTTTAATACCATCTCTGCTATATTTTCAGCACATGTCTCTATTAAATCTATACTCTTCTCTAAGAATACTCTCTCCACATCTTGAGCTACCAGTCCATAGTGAACTGATTTTGTTAAATCACCTGTTTTCCCAGCCTCTTTTGTATCTACAATAAGCTCTAAAGATACCAAAAATTTTTGCCCTAATTTTTTCTCCTCAGGAAATACTCCATGAAATCCTATAAACTCTAAATTATTTATATATATTTTATCCATTCTATCACCATTATTTTAACAAAGTTAGTATTTCAACTCTCTTAGCTGTATCTTTCTCCAAAATACCTCTATAAGCTGTAGTTACTATTTGAGTATTCTCTTTTTTAGCTCCTCTCATTGTCATACACAGATGTTTTGCCTTTATTATTACCATCACCCCTTGACAATCAAGAGCCTCATATATTGCATCTGCTAATTCACTACCTAATCTTTCCTGAATTTGAGGTCTTTTTGCAAGTATCTCTATACTTTTTATTATATCTCCAAAGCCTACTATTCTTCCATTTGGAATATATGCTACATCTATAGTTCCGAAAAAAGGTAGAAAATGGTGTTCACACATAGAATAAAAGTCTATTCCCTTTTCTATTATCAGGTCGTCTCTATCCACTGTAAAGTGACGAAGCAATGGTTCTTTTGGGTCCTTTCCTACCCCTGAAAAAAGCTCCTGATAACTTTGAGCTACTCTTTTAGGTGTATCTATTAATCCCTCTCTATCTCTATCCTCTCCAATACCTTCTAATATCTTTTCAAAAGCTTCTTCTATCTTTTTTAACTTCATTTTCTTTTCCTCTTTCTATATATTTACTATAAATCTAATTTTAAATCTCCATCTTTTATCCAACCATATTTTCTCATAATTTTTGCTACTATTAATGTAATTATGGCTGGTAGTAAAAAATGT
>UMEL01019416.1_pt1 | contig 35766 bp, 49 predicted proteins | sample 1964741 | NCBI WGS metagenome assembly UMEL01 (sample SAMEA4836019, study PRJEB28245) | human gut metagenome | biome: gut microbiome; material: fecal sample | place: Denmark | collected 2008
AGATTATAATATCATAAATAATATTTTTCGTCAATACTTTTTTAAAAATTTTTTTAAAATTTTTTTAAAAAAGTATTTTAGGCATTAAATAAGCCGGGTTTTGTTTATGTTAATTATTTATCTAGAATTATAATCTCTTATAATCTCAAGCAACTTACCCTGAAAGCTGGACGAGCAGCCCTTAACCTTTCCTATTTAGTCTTGCTCCAGAGGGGGTTTACCTAGCTTCTTTAGTTTCCTAAAGAACTGGTGGTCTCTTACACCACCTTTTCACCCTTACCTTTAATGGCGGTTTCTTTTCTGTGGCACTTTCCTTAAAGTTTCCTTTAGCAGCCGTTAGCTGCCCTCTTGCTCTGTGGAGCCCGGACTTTCCTCTCCTTAAAAATTTAAGCAGCAATTAACTTTAATACCTAAAACTTTTTTATTTTTTTCTACTTACTATTTCCATCTCTTCTTTAAAGCTCTTTTTATATTTTACCATAAGTATTCTTATTATCAAAGCAAAAATTATAAAAAATACTACTCCCATTATTATAAAAAACTTACTTTCCTTTTCTTCTACTACTTCTTCCTCTATAACAATAGGCTCTTCTATTTTTATCTCTGCTAAAATATCATCTAATCCACTTAAAATCTCTACAGCATATTTATCAAATTGTTTTTCTTGAAGATACTGCTCATTTGTATTCAATAGTTCATTAACCGCGTCCTGAACTTCATCAAGTTCAATATCTTTAGTTAATTTCAACTCAATTTTCAATCTATCATCATCAGTTTTTATTAAATTCAATATCACTAATTTTTCTGCTTTTTCTGCTACAAATCCTTCATCTTCTGAAAAGCTATTGATATATACACTTATATTTCTTTTTTCACTTATATCTTCTACTTTTTTTTCAATCTCTATTTTTTGATTTTCATTGAATAAGTTTAAGTTATCATTAATTTTACCGAACGTTAAAATATTAACTAAAAAAAATCCAATTGCCATTAATCTTTTTTTCATTACTAACTCTCCAAATTAATAATTTTTGAAAATTGGTCCATCATTGTAAATTATAACATCTATTGACATTTTTTCAAAGTAACTTTTTAAAAGTCTAGCAAAACATTGCTCACTTTCAAAATGTCCAATATCAATTAAATTTAATCCACTTTCCATAGCGTCTAAAGCTTCATGATATCCAACATCACCAGTTATAAACAGGTCTACATCTATTTTTTTTACCTTTCTCCAGTAGCTCATTCCAGACCCATTTACAATAGCAACTTTTTTTATTAAATTACTCTCTTCTCCTACTAATCTTATATTCTCTATCTCAAGTTTCTCTTTTAATAACTTAATATATTCAGCCACTGTTGTTTCTTTATCTAATTTATAGACTCTTCCTATTCCACAACTTTCACCATTAATATTTTCATCTATAACTTTAGAATTACTTACTCCTAACTCTTTTATAATATAATCATTCAACCCATTTAATGCTGAGTCTAAATTAGTATGAAGGGTATATAAATTTATCCTATTCTCTATTAATTTTATTATTTTTCTTCCTAATACAGTTGAATAATCAATATTTTTTATTCCTTTAAATATCATTGGATGATGTGTTACTAACATATCAACACCATTTTCTATAGCGTTATCTATAGCTTTTTCAGTAGCATCAAGAGAAAGTTGAATTTTTTTAATCTCCCTTCTGTTATCACCTACTAATAATCCTACATTGTCCCACTCTTCTGCTAAATTCTTAGGAAAATTTAGCTCTAACTCCTTTATTATATTCTTAGCTATCATAAAAATATTTTTCCTTCCATTGTTGATAAAATCAAAAGAGCTTGTTCAAAAATAATCTCTCCCTCTCCCTTTTTCAATCCTAATTTCTCCTCTATTTCAAAAATAGAAAATCTTCTCTCTGCTCCAAATCCAAAATATAGATTTAGTACCTCTATCTGTCTTGAACTCAGTCTATTTTTTAAGGCTCCAAACTCAATAGTTCTCTCCATTAATTTCTCTCTCTTATCAATTGCTTCTAAGCTTGGAAGTAGGTCTTCCTCTTTTAAGTACACCTCTCCGTCCTCTTCACTATGTGTGTGTTCCTCTTTTCCAAAATTCTCTCTTTTATCTTTAAAAAATCTTTTAAACTCATTCTTTATATCTGTAATCTTGCTATTTATAAAAATTACCATCTCTCTAATTATCCAATATTTTTTATAATTTTCAAAATCTCCATATTTTTCTCCATCATATAGAGCTATTCCTTTCATAAGCCCCATTGTTCCCTCTTGAACAACATCTAAATATGCAACTCCCTCTCTTAAATAGTTAAATGCTATTGAGGCTACTACTGGAAGATTTTGTATTACAAACTCTTCTTCATTCTCCTCTTGATTTGGAATTATACTAGAAACCTCTTCTAAATAATCAATTACACTCTCTTCTCCCATTATCTCTAAATCTTCCTCTTCTAACTCTTTTAATGAAAGTTTAGAGTAATCTAATACTAGCTCCCTTTTCTCTTCTAAAAATTTTAAAAACTCCTCTTCATCAAAATATTTTTTTACAACTTGTTTTTCAAAATCTATTACATTTATCTTTTCCATACTCTGTTCTCCTTTTTATAAGCTTAAAAAGAGGCTGATAAAATCTCTATTTCCAGCCTCTCTCCCAAATATATTATACTTTAAAATCTTCCAATTTCTTTCTTCTGCTTGGATGTCTTAACTTTCTAAGTGCCTTAACCTCTATCTGTCTGATTCTCTCTCTTGTTACCTTGAAAATTTTTCCAACCTCTTCCAATGTTTTAGGAGAACCATCATCAAGTCCATATCTATATCTTAGTACTTTTTCCTCTCTACTACTTAAGCTATTTAATACTCCATCTAGTTGCTCTCTTAGTAATGATCTATTTGTTAATTCATATGGATTTAGCATTTTATTATCCTCTACGAAATCTCCTAATTCGCTATCTTCTTCACTTCCTACTGGAGTTTCTAAAGAAATCGGATCTTGATTCATCTCTTGAATAGCTTTTACCTTCTCTACCTCCATTCCAAGTCTTTCTGCTAAAACCTCAGGAGTAGCATCTTTTCCAGTTTCTTGAAGATAAATTCTAGCTTCTTTTTTAATTTTATTTATTGTTTCTATCATATGAACAGGTATTCTGATAGTTCTTCCTTGATCTGCAATAGCTCTTGTTATTGCTTGTCTTATCCACCAAGTAGCATATGTAGAGAATTTATATCCCTTTGTGTACTCAAACTTTTCTACAGCTTTCATCAGTCCTATATTTCCCTCTTGTATTAGATCAAGAAGTTTTAATCCTCTATTTGTATGCTTTTTAGCTATACTTACAACTAATCTCAAGTTAGCTTCTATTAGTTGTTGACTTGCCCATTCATCACCTTCTAAAGCTCTCTTTGCATACTCTAACTCTTCATCATGACTTAATAATGGAATCTGTCCAATCTCACGTAGATACATCTTTATCGGCTCATCTACTTTCATATCGCCAGAAAGAGTGAAAAGATCATCACTTATATACTCATCATCTCCAAGATCCTCTAAATCGTCAGGATTGAAATGATCAAAGTCATCATCAAAATCATCTAGTTTTCCATCTAAAACATCATCAAAATCATCATCATCTAAAAAATCATCTTTTTCAAAATCTTTTTCAAAAAGATCAATATCTATATCCTCATCTTTGAAGTCATCTTTAAAATCATCGAATTTATCATCATCGATAATATCATCTTCTAGAATCTCTTCCTTCTCTTTCTTTTTTGTTGTTCTTGTTGTTTTCTTAGTAGTTCCCTCTTTTGCTTTTTTAGCTTTTTCCTCTTTTGCCTTAACTTCTTTAGCTATTTTTTTTGTTTTTTCTATATCCTCTTGTCTTACTATCTCTATACCTTGATCTATCATTCCAGTTATTAACTGTTCTATTTTATCAACTGGAAAATCATCTTTAAGCCCATCATTAATCTCTTCATAAGTGATACACTTATTCTCCATAGCTTTTCTAACTAAAGCTAGAACTTTTTCATTTTTTATAAACTCTCTCATTATTTGAGCCTCCTCTAAATAACTTATAGATTAATTTACTATCTCTTTAAAATTTTTATACATATTTTCTATCTCATCAAAACTATTTGTTTTACTTAAAGCTATTTCTAATTGCTTTATTTTGTTAACTAACATCAACCCTGTTACCAAATCCATACTTTTGACTCTTCGATAACTACTCTCTATCTCCTGTTTAAACCAAGATAAAAAAGTCTCTTTTAATAACTCTTCTATTTTTTTCTCATTCGAACTATTTTCTATTAGTGAACAAATTATAAGTTGCCACTGTTCCATTTCTTGAGATGTTAACTCTATATGTTCTGGAATATTGACTACACTTTCATCAGCTTCAGAACTTTTTAAATATTGATATATTTTTTTAGTTAAAGAGCCCTTTATATTCTTATCTCTAAAATAATCAAAATATTTTCTATTTGCTAAAATTAAAAAAACGGTATCTTTTTCAACCCTATTTATAATTTCAGACTCTTCCCCCATATTTATATTTACTAAATCTTCTTCGAATTTCCTTGATTTTTTTCTATTTTTATCTATTAAAATATCTTTTAATATATCTTTTTCAATCTCTAATTCTTTAGAAAGTCTGTCTAAATATAGTGTTTTCTCTAGTTCTGTATCTACACACTGAAAAAACTCCTTAAACCTATTTATGAAATTTTGTTTAGACATCATATTACTTAAATCGTATTCTTTCAGATAATAATTAAATAGAAAATCAAATATCTCTACTGAATTTTTAACACATTTTAGAAAACTCTCTTTTCCAAACTGTTTTAAATACTCGTCTGGATCTTTAGCTCCTTCTAGTTTTAAAATTCTGATATTAAATCCCAAACTTTTTAAAATAAGACCAGCTCTCTCAGTAGCTGCTTGCCCTGGAGCATCAGAGTCAAAAGATAAAATTATATTGGAAGTATACTTTTTTAATAAGATTCCCTGTTCCTCTGTCAAAGCTGTTCCTAGAGGAGCTAGTGCTACATCAAACCCATAGATATAAGCAGATAAAACGTCCATATACCCTTCCATTAACATAGCATAATTTTTCTTTCTTATTATTCCACTTCTCTCTAATCCATATAGATTTTTACCTTTTTTAAATATTGGGGTATCTGGTGAGTTTATATACTTTGGAGTTTCCTTATCTTTTTCTAATGTTCTTCCTCCAAAAGCTATTACCTCTCCCTTTGTGGAGTATATTGGAAACATTATTCTATTTCTAAATATATCATAATTATTCCCATTCTCTCCCTCTTTTATCAATCCAAGTTTTAAAAGCTCCTTACTTTCATAACCCTTAGATAGAAGATAATCATTTAACTCACTCCATCTATCTGGTGCAAACCCTAAACCATTCTCTTTAATAATTTTTGGATTTAGTTTTCTACCTGCAAGATATTCCAAAGCAACTCTTCCTTGATTTGAAAATATCATATCCTTATAAAAATTATGAGCTTCTCTCATTATCTCATAATATTTTTCATAATTATCTTGCTGTTTTATACTATTATTATCAATTCCTTTTATAGGAATACCATATTTTTTTGACAGCTCCTCTATAGCTTCTAAAAAACTAATCTTCTTATATTGTGAATAAAATGAAATGGGATTTCCACCTGCACCACAAACAAAACATTTACATATATTCTTACTAGGACTTACCATAAAAGATGGTGTTGTATCTGGATGGAATGGACATAATCCTTTGTAATTAGCACCTGCTTTTTTTAATTCTACAAACTCTCCCACTACCTCTTCTATTTTAAGAGAGTCTATTAAGAGGTCTATATCTTCTGTTTTATATTTCAATTTTTATATACCTCCCATCCTCTTTTTCTCCATAAAAATATAATATATATTCAGTTCTATAGTATAATATATTTTCAAAAATAAATCAAATAAAAATTAATAAAAAAGAGAGTAACCTAAATAGGTCATTCTCTTTTTTGTACCATTAAATATATTGTTTCATCTCTTCTTGAGCTTTACTATTTAGATAATCTTCTAAAACTCTATCCTTTACATTTTCAAATTTAGCTTTTTGATATTTAATATCTTCAGTTTTATCAAATATATATATTTTATCATCTATAGTAACTGTTTCAACTGTATTTTCAGGAGCATTTAAAATATATTTTGCTAATTTTTCATTATATCCAAGTCCTGAAATATATCCAGCATCATTTATTCTAAAGCTATTACTTTGAATAACATCTGGTCTCTCTTTTCTTAAATTTTCAAATGTAATCTCTTTTGATGAAAGTTTATTTTTTAATTCTGCTATCTCTTTCTCTTTTGAACTGATAGTCTCTTTTGATACTTTAGGAGTAATTAAGATATGACTAGCCTTTGCTTTTCCTTCAGTATCATTTCTATCCTCTATTAGTATTAAATGATATCCAAATACTGTTTCAACAGGTGCAGGATACACTTCTCCTACTTCCCCTTCAAAAACAGCTTTTTGGAAAGGTTCCACCATATCCCCTTTTGAAAACCAACCTAGCTCTCCACCATTGCTAGCACTAGGACCTTGTGACAATTCCTTTGCCTTTTCTTTAAAATTCTCACTTGTTAAAGTTTTCAAAATATTTTCAGCTTCAGCTTTTGCCTTTGCTTTATCTTCAGAAGATGGCTCTATCTGAACTATTGCTATATCAGCTTGAGCACTTGGGAAAACATCATATTTTAAACTATTTTTTTCAAAATACTCTTTTAAATCAGCTTCAGTTGGTTTAATCTGTGATTTAATATTCTCGAATAATCCCTTTTGATACTGTGCAAATTGATAATCCACAGGAAGAGTTCCATCAACTACAACTCCTCTTTTCTTAGCTTCTTCTGCTAATTTAACTTGATTCTCATAGTAAGTATTAGCTTGAACCTTTGCCTCATCTTTATCTATATTACCCATAAATAATATACCTAAAGTTCTTTTAGCTAAATCCACATTAGTTATTTTAAATCCATCTTTATCTATCTCAACTTTTTCCACTAAGTTTTGATACTCTGGAGCAACATTTTCAACCTTAGCATCAAGTTTTAATTCCTCTAAAAGTTTTAAATATCTCTCCATACCTTTTTGTTCTTTTATAGATTTTATAATCTCAGGTTTTACTTCATCTAATGTTTTGCCAGCATATAAGCTATTTTTATTTTCATTGAAATTAGCTAATATCTCTTCATCTGTTGGAGTTATTCCCTCTTGAATTTTTTGGAATGTTTTCTCTATCAACATATTATTTTTTATCTCATTTTTAAAAGTTGTTTTAGTGTACCCTTGTACTGCTAACATTCTCTTAAATTGCTCTCTATTTCCAACTGAATTTTCTATTGCATCATACTGTGCATTTACTTCACTACTTGGAACTTTTATATTTAACTTTTCGGCTATTTTTAAAGTTAGATTTCTATTGATTACATCATCAAAAGCTATCAACTCAATTAAATCTTTATCTAATTTATCACCTAAATATCTAGAATATCCTTGAATTAAACTAGCCTTTGTTTTTTCTACATCAAGCTTTGATATCTTCTCTCCATCTAATTTTAATGCATATACATTAGCTCTATTATATGAACTTCTCATATTCATATAAGCTAATATTGCCGACGAAGTTACAAATAAAATAGTAATTACCCAAATAAAAGGTTTTATATGTTTACGAAATTTTCTTATTGCCATTTTCTTCAGCCAAAGCTGTCCCCTTTCTTAGTTCTTTAAAAATGTTGCTTCTTTCTATTTAAAATCTAAACCATATTTTCTAATTTTTTCATAAAGAGTAGTTCTTCCTATTCCTAATAATTTTGAAGTCTCTTGCTTATTCCATCTAGTCTTTTGAAGAGCTATCGCAATTACTACTTTTTCAACATCTGCTAAGCTATAAATTTCTTGCTCTAATATATCCTTTAATGGTCCTACTCCAACTACTGTTTTATTTTCAACAGTATCAGACTTCATTTTTATCTCTAATGGTAAATCCTCTACATCAATTACTTTATCTGTTGATAAAATTACCATTCTTTCTATCATATTCTTTAATTCTCTGATATTTCCTGGATATGAATACTCCATTAAGTATTTCATAGCCTCTCCTGAGATTACTGGAGTATCTCTATGTAACTCTCTTACTATCTTATTTAAGAAGTAGTTAGCTAATAATGGAATATCCTCTTTTCTCTCTCTTAAAGGTGGAACCTCTATTGGGAAAGCTGTTAATCTATGATATAGATCCTTTCTAAATCTTCCTTTTTCTGTTTCATCTTTTAAATCTTTATTACTTGAAGCGATGAATCTTACATCTACTCTTCTTGTTTTATTTCCACCAACTCTTTTTAATTCACCATATTCTATAACTTTTAAAAGTTTAGCTTGACATTTTATGTCCATAGCTGAAATATCATCTAGGAATATAGTTCCACCATCTGCTTCTTCTAAAAGTCCTTTTTTACTTGAATTAGCCCCTGTAAAAGCTCCTCTTTCATATCCAAATAACTCTCTATCCATTGTTTCTTCTGGTAATGAAGCACAGCTTACAACTATATAGTTATTCTTTCTTCTATCACTTTTTTTATAAATTTCTCTTGCTACAATCTCTTTTCCTAATCCATTCTCTCCAGTAATTAATACAGCTAAATCACTTTCTGCTACTTTGTCAACAAGATTTTTTACATCTTTTATTCTTGAAGATTGTCCTACTATCTCACTCTCTTCTTCAAGACTAGCTAATTTTTCTTCTAATTTTCTTTTCTCTTTTAATATCTCTAAATTCTTTAATGCAGGTAAAATTATTCTGTTCATCTCTTTTAATTCTACTGGTTTCATTAAATAGTTATAAATATCAGCATTTTTTAACTCCTGTATAGCTGCTTCTGTTTCATCTTCTAATAGACCAACTATTACGAAATCTTTTCCTAATCCACTTAATTTTCTTTTAGCTTCTGCAAAATTAAACCATGTTAAGTATTCATCTAAAAGAATAATATCAAAATCACTCTCTCTTAACATATCAAGAGCATCTAATAAGTTATTAAATGTAATTATTTCATATTGTTCTGACAATTCTTTTCTTATTTGTTTCAAAGTCTCTTTTCTCTCTGAAATTGCTAAAATAGCATTTTTCATATATTACCTCCACAATATTTATTCTTAATAATCGTATTTTTTGACTTTATCTTATACATGTATTATAATAGATATTTTGTATTTTTTCAAGACTATTTTTTTTATTTTGTACATTTGCCCAATTTTAGGGCATTTTAGAATAAGGTTTATTTCGTAAGATTGAAAATATCATTTGTAGTAATGAAAATTATAAGTCCAAACAAAATTAACATACCTACCATATGTACCTTTTCTTCTAATTTTTTATTAACTTTTACTCCTATCATTTCCAATAAAACAAAGATAATTCTTCCACCATCTAATGCTGGAAGAGGTAATAAGTTTAACACTCCTACGTTTACAGATAACAGAGCCATTAACCAAAATACAATTCCCGCTCCCTCTTTTGAAGCTTCTCCAACAACTCTGATGATACCTATTGGTCCACTTAACTCCTCACTCTTTACCTTTCCTGTTACTACCATTTTTAATCCAGTTAAAGTATCCTTTACAATTTTTACTCCACTTTGTAAACTAAGTTTAGATGCTTCTAAAACACTATATTTTTCTATACTATATTCTGGAAGTACTCCCAACATCCCTCTTTTACTATTGGGATCAAAAGTTAATGGTACTGAAACTTCCTCTATTTTTCCATCTCTCTCTAACTTTATAGAAACAGATTCCTGTCCAGTTATTTTTCTTAAATTATCTCCTATATCACTCCAATTTTTTATCTCATGACCTTCAATCTCTAGTATTCTATCCTTAGGTTGAATATATTTTACTGATTTTGCCTCTTTAAATACATTTCCTATAACAGCTTCATTACTTGGTACATATTTTCCATTTGAATATATGGAAAAAAACATTATTATAAATGCTAGTAGAAAATTCATAAAAACTCCAGCTATTAAAACTATAAATCTTGCATAGGCTGGTTTAGAGTTGAAGCCATCTTCAACTTTACTATCTACTTCCATTCCCTCTATATTTACATATCCACCTATTGGTATTGCTCTAAATGAGTATGTTGTTTTCATAGTATCATATGAGTACACTTGTGGTCCCATCCCTATTGAAAACTCACTTACAGGCATTTTAAATAGTTTAGCTGTAATAAAATGCCCAAATTCGTGGATAAAAATTATAACTCCTAAAACTAGGATTGCTATTAGTATATTCATCTTCCCTCCATTATAATATCTTCTTAACTACTGAAAAAATCTCTTCTCCTATCTCATCTATTGTTTTCAATCTTCCATTTTCAACACATTTTATCTCTAGCCAATTATACTTTTTAGCTATATTACAAGCATTTTCATAGGATTTTTTTAAATAGGAGATATCCTTTTCATGTATATCCTTTATATCTTCACCTGTTATCTTATTCTTTCTCTGAGCCATTAGCTCTGCAGCTGTCTCTGTCGGCATATTTAAAAAGATTATTAAATCTGGTCTAGGAATTCCCATTTTTGAGTATTCTAACTCTTCTAACCAATCTAAGTACTCATTTTTCTTATCAATACTCTCTATCTTAGAAGCCTGATGAACCATATTTGATGTAGTATATCTATCTGTTACAATTATTCCTCCATCTTGATAAAACTTCTCCCACTCCATTTTATAAGAAGCATATCTATCTATAGCAAACATTGTTGAAACTGGATATGGATTAATATCCAAAGCATTATCTCCAAAAGCTCCTGCTAAGTACATTTTTACTGGTTCACATGCTGGACTTTTATAATTGGGAAAAGATAATTTTCTTACATTAGTTATCTCTTTCTCCAATCTTTCATATAACTTTCTTGTCTGTGTTTCTTTTCCACTAGAATCTGTCCCCTCTATTACTATTAATTTTCCCATCTTACACCTCATAATTTGAGTATACCCACTCTCTTGTTTCTGAGTCTACTCTTTTAATTATTTCAACACCATCAATCTCTAATGGAATGTGTCTTTCCATTGCTTTTTCTATAATTTCATAAATTGTTAAAAACTTTATCTTTCCTTTTAAAAATAATTCAACAGCTACTTCATTTGCTGCATTGAATACTGCTGGCATAGTCTTTCCAGTTCTTCCCGCTCTAAAAGCTAACTCTATTCCTCTAAAAGTATTATGATCTGGCTTTTCAAATGTTAATGTTGAGGCTTTAGTAAAATCTAGTGGCTCTAGTGCTGAGCTTGCCTCTCTTTCTGGATAAGTAAACGCATATTGAATTGGTAATTTCATATCTGGGGCTCCCAATTGAGCTATTACAGACCTATCCTTAAATTCCACCATAGAGTGAATTATACTTTGTGGATGAACTAATACCTCAATATCATCATATGATACTCCAAAAAGTTCATGTGCTTCTATTACTTCTAGTCCTTTATTTACAAGTGTTGATGAATCAATTGTTATCTTTCTTCCCATTGACCAATTTGGATGTTTTAAAGCTTGTTCAACAGTTACCTCTTCTAGTTCTTCTCTCTTTCTACCCCTAAATGTTCCACCACTAGCTGTTATTATTATTTTTCTTACTTCCTCTTTTCTTCCTCCTAAAAGAGATTGAAATATCGCTGAATGTTCACTATCTACAGGAATTATCTCCGCTTTTGGATACTCTTTAAGAAGACTATTTATATAAGGTCCTGCTGCTACCATTGTTTCTTTATTAGCAAGTGCTATTCTTTTCCCCTTCTTTATTCCCTCTACAGTCGCTTCTATTCCTATAGCTCCACTTACTGCAGTTAAAAGTATATCATAATCATCTTTTAATGCTAACTCTTTAAGTCCTTCATCTTTACAATATACCTCTATATTAGGAAATTTATTTTTTATTATCTCGTATCCCTCTAGTGTTCCTACTGAAACATATTTAGGATTAAACTCTTTTATCTGCTCAATTAAAAGATTATGGTTTGTATATCCACTTAAACCTACTACTTGAAATTTTCCCTCTGATTTTCTAACTACCTCTAAAGCATTTGTTCCAATACTTCCAGTAGAACCTAATACTATTATTTTTTTCATATTTCCTCCTAGAAAAAAATTGGGCGAGTTACCTCACCCTAAGATTATAAAATTATAAATTTTAAAAGATAATACATTACTGGAGCTACAAAAAGCATACTATCAAATCTATCTAATATACCTCCATGTCCACCTAAAATTTTTCCAGAGTCTTTTATCTTAAACTCTCTTTTGAACATAGATTCTCCTAAGTCTCCTATTTGTGCTACTGCACTTATAAAAACTCCTAGTATTATTACATTTAAAATACTCATTCCACCTTGAACTAAATCAAAATATCTATCTAATAAAAATAGAGATAAAATTGTAAATACAGTTCCTCCTATTGAGCCTTCAATAGATTTTTTTGGACTGATACTATTAAATCCCCTATTAAAAAACTTTCTTCCAATTCCCATTCCAACAAAATAAGCAAGACTATCACATACCCATACCATTATCTGAGCAGTTAAAAGCCACTTTCCACCATTAGGTAATAAGCTTATTAATAAAATATGTGAAAATAAGATACTTGGATATAAAGCTCCTAATAAAGTCTCTCCTAAATCCACACTTGAACTTTCAACTCTATTTTGAAGTACTCTTAAACTTATAGCTATAATTATAGCTATTGCTATTACTCCCTCTACTCCAAAAGATATCATATCTAGCTCTTTAAAAAATAGTACATTAGGAATTATTAAAGCTAATATTATCCCTAATAATTTATGTGGTTTCTTTCCACCCATCTCTGCCATCTGATAAAACTCATAAGCCCCAATTCCTACAATTATATTTGTAAATAACAGAAGTGGCAATCCTCCATAATACAAAACACCTATTAGAATAGGAATTCCTATTAGAGCTACAATTATTCTACTTAACATTATTTTACTCCTCCAAATCTTCTCTCTCTTTTATTATAACTCTCAATAGCTTTATCCAATTCTTCTTCATCAAAATCAGGCCATAGAGTATCTGTTATATATATCTCTGAATAAGCTATCTGCCACAATAAGAAATTTGAAATTCTTAGTTCTCCACTAGTTCTTATTAAAAGCTCAGGATCTGGGATATTATTATACAAATACTTTGAAAATTCTTCCTCAGTAATCTCTGTCCTTCCTGACTTTAAAATTCTATTTACAGCATCTAATATCTCAGCTCTTCCCCCATAATTAAAAGCTATATTAAAAGTAAGCCCACTATTATTTTTACTTTTTTCTTGAAGATTATCTATAGCTTCTAACAGGGATTTACTCACATTCTCTCTTCTTCCAGAAACCATAAATCTAATATTATTCTCCATAATATTTTTCTCTTCATTCTTTATATAATTTTTGAATAGAAACATTAAAGCATTTACTTCATCTTGGCTCCTTTTCCAATTTTCTGTTGAAAAGGCATAAACAGTAAGATATTTAACTCCTATCTCAGCTGCATGAGTTATTATTTTTCTCAATGCTCCTGCTCCCTCTTTATGACCAAAGGTTCTAGGAAGTCCCCTTTTTTTTGCCCATCTTCCGTTTCCATCCATAATTATAGCTATATGATTTGGTATTTGTTTTTCCATCTTTTCACCTCTCTATGCTTTGTAAATTGTACCATATTTACACAAATTTTTCTACTAATTTGTTTTTCTAGTAAACAAAAAGAGGATCTTTTGATCCTCCTAATCTCTTTAATTATACAGTTGTTATCTCTTTTTCTTTTTTAGCAAATAACTCATCTATCTCTTTAATATGAGCATCTGTTAATTTTTGAATTTCAGCTTCTAAATTCTTAACTTCATCTTCAGAAACTGGATTTTCTTTATCTTTTAATAATTTTTTAAGATCATTATTTCCATCTTTTCTTATATTTCTTACAGCAACTTTTCCATTTTCAGCTTCAGATTTAGCCATTTTTACATACTCTTTTCTTCTATCAGCAGTTAATTCTGGCATTATTAATCTTATAACTTTTCCATCGTTGTTAGGTGTTAATCCTAAGTTAGCTGCAATTATAGCTTTTTCTATTTTAGCTATTAATCCTTTATCCCATGGATCGATTACTAGTAATCTTGCTTCTGGAGCAGATACAGATCCTACTTGATTTAATGGCATTTCAGAACCATATTGCTCTACTTTTATTCCATCTAACATAGAAACATTGGCTCTTCCTGCTCTTATAGATGTGAATTTGTGTTTTGTTGCTTCTACAGCTTTTCCCATTTTTTCTTTACATAAGCTTACTACTTCTTTACCAGTCATAAATTTCCTCCTAAAATATTAATCAGCTATTACTGTTGTTCCTATTTTTTCTCCCATTATTACCTTTTTGATATTTCCCTCTGTTAAAGAATCAAAAACAATAATAGGAAGTCTATTTTCTCTACATAATGAAATTGCAGTTGCATCCATTACTTTTAAATTTTTATTTAAAACCTCTGTATAAGTTACAGTTTCATATTTTACTGCATCTGAATATTTTACAGGATCTTTATCATATATTCCATCAACTTTAGTAGCCTTTAATACAACTTCTGTATTCATCTCAATTGCTCTTAATGCTGCAGCTGTATCAGTTGTAAAATATGGATTTCCTGTTCCTGCTCCAAATATAACTACTCTACCTTTTTCAAGGTGTCTTTGAGCTCTTCTCTTTATAAATGGTTCAGCTATTTTAGGCATTTCTATAGCTGTAAGCACTCTTGTTTGTACTCCTAACTTTTCTATAGAGTTTTGAAGAGCAAGAGAGTTAATTACAGTAGCTAACATTCCCATATGATCTCCTGTTACTCTATCTACCCCTTGAGTTGCTCCAGATAGTCCTCTGAAAATATTTCCTCCACCTATAACTACTGAAACTTCTACTCCTAAGTCAGCTATTTCTTTTATTTGTCTAGCATATGATGCTATTACATCTGATGAAATTCCAAATTCTTGCTCTCCCATTAGAGCTTCTCCACTAAGTTTTAATAGAACTCTTTTATAAAATGGCTTCTCCATAGCTCCTCCTAATTTTAATTTTTAAAAAAATAGGGATGCGGTTGCATCCCCATTATGCTGTTATCTATTATCCTCTGATTTGAGCTGCAACTTCTTCTGCGAAGTTCTCTTCTTTTTTCTCGATTCCATCTCCAACTTTATATCTTACGAAAGATACTACTGTTGAAGGTGCTGCGAATTGAGCAACAGTTTCTTTGTTTTCTGCTCTTACATAGATTTGGTCTACTAAACAGTTTTCTTCATAGAATTTGTTCATTTTTCCAACTAGTATTTTTTCAATTATTTGAGCTGGTTTTCCTTCAGCTTCTAATTGTTTTCTAGCTATTTCTTTTTCATGCTCTAAGTCAGCAGTTGTAACTTGAGTTTCATTTAAGTATTTAGGATCCATTGCTGCTACGTGCATAGCTATATCTCTAGCTTTAGCTATGTTTGCTTCAGTAGCTTCTCCAGTTAATTCAACTATAACTCCTAGTTTTCCTCCTAAGTGGCTATAAGTTGCTACGAAACCATCTTTAGATTCAGTTTCGTGGATTCTTCTGATGTTCATGTTTTCTCCGATTTTAGCTATTAAATCAGTTACTGCTTGAGCAACAGTTTTTCCTGGTTCTATTTCAGCTTCATTTAAAGCTTCAACAGTTTTTACATTATTTGCAATAGCAATTTCAGCTAATTTCTTTCCGAAATCTTTAAACTCTACGTTTTTAGCAACGAAGTCAGTTTCAGAGTTGAACTCGATTAATACAGCTCTTTTGTTATCTGCTGATACAGCGTCAAAAATTAATCCTTCAGCCGCTATTCTTCCAGCTTTCTTAACTGCTTTAGCAATTCCTTTCTCTCTTAAGTAGTCAATTGCTTTTTCCATATCTCCATTATTTTCCATTAGTGCCTTTTTACAATCCATCATTCCAGCACCAGTTCTTTCTCTTAGTTCTTTTACTAAACCAGCTGTTATTTCTGCCATTTTTTCCTCCTAATAAAATTTTATTTTATTAATTTATGCTCAACAAAATTAGATGAGTAAAAATTACTCAGCTACTACTTCTTCTTCTACTACAACTTCTTCTTCAGTAGCAGGAACTTCTACTACTTCTTTACCTTGGTTTCCTTCGATGATTGCGTTAGCCATTACAGATGAGATTAATTTTACAGATCTGATAGCATCATCGTTTGCAGGAATTGGATAAGTTATTAAATCTGGATCTACGTTTGTATCGATCATTGCAAATACAGGGATTCCTAAGTCAGAAGCTTCTTTTATAGCTAGAGTTTCTTTTTTACAATCTACGATAAATACAGCTGCAGGAATTTCTTTCATATCTTTAATTCCGCAAAGGTTTTTAGATAATTTTGCTAATTCTTTTCTGAAGTTAGCTGCTTCTTTTTTAGTGTAAGCAGTATCTAAAGTTCCATCTGCTTCCATTTGCTCTAACTCTTTTAATCTTTCAACTCTTGTTTTGATAGTAGAGAAGTTAGTTAACATTCCTCCTAACCATCTGTTGTTTACATAGTACATTCCTGATCTTTCAGCTTGCTCTTTTACAGCTTCTTGAGCTTGTTTTTTAGTTCCTACGAATAGAACTTTTCCACCTTGCTCAGCTATTTCTCTCATTACTGCATAAGCTTCTTCGATTTTCTTTAAAGATTTGTGTAAATCGATTACGTGGATTCCATTTCTTTCTGTGAAGATGTACTTAGCCATTTTTGGATTCCATCTTTTTGCTTGGTGTCCAAAGTGAACTCCAGCTTCTAATAATTGTTTCATTGTTATTACTGCCATTTTTTCCTCCTAATAGTCTTTTGGTTTTTCTTCCATCAGTCTCAAAACTAAGCAATTTTCATTGAAAACACCCGGCTTAGAAATAACTGATGTGTGTATTTCACAACGGTTTATTTTATCATATTTTTTAAAAAATGTCAATATTTTCAATGTATAGTTATACATTTTCTTCTAAAAAATGGTATAATAAAGTTAGAAAAAATATTTTAGGAGGATTTTATGAGAGCTTTACTATTAGTAGATTTACAAAATGATTTTTGCAAAAATGGTGCACTAGAAGTAAAAGATGGGGATTTGGTAATTCCAGTTGCTAATTCTTTAATAAAAAAATTTAAAGAGAATGATGATTTAATAATTGCAACTAAAGATTGGCATCCAATTACACACAAGAGCTTTGCTAATAATTCAAATGGTAAAATTGGAGATATTGGAGAACTTGCTGGTTTACCTCAAGTTTGGTGGCCTAATCATTGTGTACAAAATAGTTTTGGAAGTGAATTTCATCCAGAATTAAATTCAAAAGATATTAAATTAACTATTTATAAAGGAACTGACATTGATATTGATTCCTACAGTGCATTTTTTGATAATGGAAAACGTAAAAAAACAAATCTTGATCAAATTTTAAAAGATAGTGATATAGATACCCTATATATTTTAGGATTAGCTACTGATTATTGTATAAAATTTACTGTACTTGATGCTTTGGAATTAGGATATAAAGTATATTTAGTTGAAGATGGCTGCAAAGGTGTAAATTTAACTCCAAATTCTTCCAATGAAGCTATCAAAGAGATGCAAGAAAGAGGTGCGATTATTCTTAAAAGTTTCAATATTTTAAAATAGTATAAATTTAAAATTTTTTAAAATAACTATAATTAAATAATAATTTTTATTTTAATGGAGGTATTTATGGAAGAAATTTCGAGAGCTGAAGAGTGGGTAAATTCTCTTACACATTATTTTGGTGTGATTCTAGCACTAATAGGAACAGGAGCTTTAATAGTAAAAACTTTAGAAAGTAACAATACTGGCTATTTTATTGGTTCTATGTTCTTTTGTTTCTCTTTAGTTTTACTTTACTCTATGTCAGGAACATATCATATTTTATATACTGGAAATTTAAAAAAAATATTTAAAATTCTAGACCACTCTGCTATTTATATTTTAATAGCAGGTTCCTATACACCATATCTTTTAGGATTTTTTGATGGAAAAATTAAATGGATTTTATTTTTTATACAATGGGGAATAGCTTTAATTGGAATTATTTTTAAAGTTTTTTTTATTGGAAAATTTAAAATTTTTTCTACATTAATATATCTTTTTATGGGATGGATGATAATTTTTGTCTTTGATGATCTTAAAAATTTAATAAGTCCATTATCATTAAAATTACTAATAGCTGGTGGTATATCTTACTCTATTGGTACAATTTTTTACGCTATGAAAAAAATAAAATTTATGCATGGAGTATGGCATCTATTTGTATTAGCAGGAAGTATCTTTAATTATTTATCTGTTTACTTTATTCTATAGTCATTATAATTTAAAAATAAAAAGGAAGAAAAGTTCATTTTTTAATAAGACTTTCTTCCTTTTATCATATAACTCTTTATCTTATCTTCTAACTAAATCACTAGCTATTTATTAATTGAACTATCTCTTCTATATTGTTACTCGTTTCTATCTTTTCTCTAAACTTTTCATTTAATATTTTCTTAGATAATTCAACTAAAGTATCATTATGTAAAACTTGTCCATCTTTTTCTGAAACTGCTAACATAAATATTACTTTTACTTTTTCATTTTCTTGAAGATTCCATAAAACTGGATTTTTTACTCTCATAAAAGCTACTACCGATTCTTTTACACATGCTCCTTTTCCATGAGGTAACCCTATACCATAACCAACAGTTGTAGCTGCTATCTCTTCTCTCTTATAAACAGAGTTTAGGTATTCCTCATAATCATTTAAATATCCAGCTTCTAATAATTTAGTAGCTAATAACTTTATTACCTCATCTTTAGATAAATTCTCCTCATTATTTAAAACTACCAATTTTTCCACTATTTTCATATTTGTCCCCCCTGTAAAGTTAGTGTTTCTAGTTAATATAATTATACTTTTTTATATTAATTTATTCAAGAGGTGGTATTAAATAAAGAAATCAAATTATAATTTCCTTAGGCATAAAAAAAGAGGAGTATTTCTACTCCTCATATCTAACTAATTATTAAACTAGCTCGATTATAGCCATTTCAGCTGAGTCACCTTTTCTAACAGAAGTTTTGATGATTCTTGTATATCCACCATTTCTTTCTGCATATTTAGGTGCTATTTCGTTGAATAACTTAGCTACTACTTCTTCGTTTCTTAAGAAAGCAAATGCATTTCTTCTAGAAGCTAGAGTATTTTTCTTTCCTAAAGTTATCATTCTCTCAGCAAATTTTCTTAATTCTTTTGCTCTAGTTACAGTAGTTTCTATTTTCTCTGCACTTAGTAAAGATATAGTTAAGTTTTTTAGCATAGCTTTTCTATGGTCAGCTCTTCTACCTAACTTTCTATATGATTTATTGTGATTCATTTAGTTAGCTATCCTCCTTATTAATCTTCTTACTCAGGAGATCCATTTTGAGTTAGATCATATCCTAATTCTTTCATTTTTTCTAGGATCTCATCTAAAGACTTTCTTCCTAGATTTTTAATTTTTAGAAGCTCATTTAACGATAGTTTCGCTAATTGACTTACTTCTTCTATTCCAGCTTTCTTTAAGCAGTTAAATGATCTAACTGTTAAATCTAGCTCTTCTATTTTAGTATTTAGAATATTATCATCTTTAGAGTGAGTAGTTGAATCTTCTTCTTCATCTTCCACTTCTGCTCTTAGGTTTTCCATTTTATTACCTAATTCTAAGAATGGATCGAAGTGTAATTTTAATAACTCAACTGCATAAGATAATGCATCTCTTATTTCTATGCTTCCATCTGTTTCGATTTCTAAAGTTAGTTTGTCGAAATCAGTCATTCTACCAACCATAGTATCTTGGATAGTATATGATACCTTTTTAATTGGTGTATATATAGCATCAACAGCTATATAATCTACTGGCCAATCTTTTCTTTCGATATCTTCTGATACAACAAATCCCTCTCCAGTATCTACAAGAAATTCCATGTCAAGTTCTCTATCTGTAGTTATTGTACAAATAACTTGTTCAGGATTTACTATTTCTATTCCTACATCAGGTATTATATCAGCTGCAGTTACTGTTTTTGGTCCCTTAACAGAAAGAGTCATTTTTCTTTCACCGCTAGTTTCAGCTTTAACAACTATTTCTTTTACGTTTAAGATTATTTCAGTTACAGCTTCTTTTATTCCTTCCATAACAGAGAATTCACTTAATACACCGTTAATTCTCACACCTTTAATAGCAGCTCCTGGGATAGACGAAAGTAAAACTCTTCTCAAAGCATTACCAACAGTATGCCCATAACCTCTATATAAAGGCTCAACTATGTATTGACCTTTAAATTCATTCTCTTTTACTTCAGTTATATTGATACCCCTTGCATGTTTCTCAATCTTTAACATTTAATCAACTCCTATTAAAAGGGCTTATTATCTAGAGTAGAACTCAACTATTAATGACTCGTTTAAATCGAAATCTAGATCATCTTTAGTTGGGTTTTGTAAAACTTTACCAGTGAAAGCTGCTCTATCTAGCTCTAACCATGCTGGTACAGTTGCATCTTCTACAGATGTTTTGATTATATCTAAGTTTTTAGAATTTTCTATTATAGAGATAACGTCTCCTACTTTTACTCTGTAAGAAGCGATGTTAACTCTTCTTCCGTTTACAGCTACGTGTCCGTGAGAAACGATTTGTCTAGCTTGTCTTCTAGTTTTAGCAAATCCTAATCTGTAAACTACGTTCTCTAATCTTCTTTCTAAGTATTCGATTAAAGTTAAACCAGTTACACCAAGTTTTCTTGCTGCTTCCTCGTATATCTTTCTGAATTGTTTTTCCATTACGTTATATATAAATTTTGCTTTTTGTTTTTCTCTTAATTGAACTGCATACTCTGTAGGCTTTTTGTTTGCATTTGGTCTAGGTCCTCTTTTAGAAGATTTGTTAACTCCTAAAACTACTGGATCAATTCCTAGCGCTCTACATTTCTTCAATACAGGCTGTCTATTTCTTGCCATTTTCTAAATATTCCTCCTTTGTATTCATTTTGCCGCAATAATTTTCAAAATAAATAAGTGAGATTACACTCTTCTTCTTTTTGGTGGTCTACATCCATTGTGTGGGATAGGAGTAACGTCAGTTATTTTAGTTACTTCTAATCCAGCTGCTTGTAATGATCTGATACAAGCTTCTCTTCCTGATCCTGGACCTTTCACTCTTACTTCTACTTTTTTCATTCCATTTTCCATAGCTATATTTGCTGCTTGTTCAGCTGCGATTTGAGCTGCAAATGGAGTTCCTTTCTTAGTACCTTTGAAACCAGATGTTCCTCCTGATTTCCAACTTACAACTTTACCTTCTGCATCAGTAATAGCAACTATTGTGTTATTAAAAGTTGAATGTATATGGGCAACTCCGTTAGGAATATTTTTAACTTTCTTTTTAATCTTAGCTACCTTCTTTTTAGCCAACTTAAGCTACCTCCCTTGCTAAATTATAAAATTCTATAATTCCTCTAAAATACTCGATTACTTTTTAATAGGTTTTTTAGGACCTTTAACTGTTCTTGCGTTAGTTTTTGAACTTTGTCCTCTTACAGGTAGATTCATTTTGTGTCTTAATCCTCTGTAACATTTGATATCCATAAGTCTTTTTATAGAAAGTCTTACTTCTTTTCTTAGGTCTCCCTCTACTTTAATAGTTTCTACAATAGCTCTGATTTTGTTTACTTCTTCTTCAGTTAAGTCCTTAACTCTTGTATCAAAGTTAATTCCAGCTTCTGTTAAAACTTTTTGTGAAGTTGGTTTTCCGATTCCGTAAATGTAAGTTAAAGCTATCTCAACTCTTTTGTTTCTTGGGATATCTACTCCTGCTATTCTAGCCAAAATTGTTTCCTCCTCTATCGAAAATTTTATATATTTTGCTAGTAATATAAACTAGCTCAATACTTTCGTCGATATGTTCCGTTTCCTAAATTCGGAGATGGCTCTACAGCCAACATATCTTTACAGTACTACATGTCTTAATTGTCGTACTTTTAACAAACTCTCTTTACAAAATTATCCTTGAACTTGTTTGTGTTTAGGGTTTTCACATATAACTCTAACTTTTCCATGTCTCTTGATAACTTTGCACTTGTCACAAATAGGTTTAACTGATACTCTTACTTTCATTCATCTGCCTCCTTTCGTGATATTAATTTTTCTTCCTGTATACGATTCTACCCCTTGACAAGTCATAAGGAGAGATTTGTACAGTTACTACATCTCCAGGTAAAATTTTGATATAATTCATTCTCATTTTACCAGAAATATGGCCTAAAATAGTATGCCCATTCTCTAATTCAACTTTAAACATCGCATTTGGAAGGGCTTCTAAAATAGTACCTTCTAATTCGATAACATCTTTTTTTGACATAATTCCTCCTATCGAACAGAACTTCAAATTATTATAGCATGTAAATTACAAAAAGTCTATAAAAATTATTGTTTTTCTTAAACTTTTTTGATAATTTTTACTAGTCTAATTCACTTAAAATTACTGCTTTCCCATCGATAATTGCAATAGAGTGTTCAAAGTGAGCTGATCTCTTCCCATCTTTTGTTACGACAGTCCATCCATCATCTTTCATATTAAGTTTATATGACCCAACATTAACCATTGGTTCTATTGCAAGTACCATTCCGTTCTCTATTTTAAAACCTCTACCTTTTTTACCAAAATTTGGTACCATAGGCTCTTCATGCATTGAAAGTCCAACTCCATGTCCAGCATAATCTCTTACTACACTAAATCCATTTTTTTCAACATATTGTTGAATTGCATGTCCTATATCACCTAATCTATTTCCAACTACTGCCATCTCAATTCCAATAGCTCTTGATTTTTCAGTAACTTCTAATAGTTTTTTTGACTCTTCATCTATATTTCCTACTGGAAATGTTATAGCTGAATCTCCGTAATATCCATTTAAAACTGTTACTGTATCTATACTTACTATATCTCCATCTTGAAGAACTCTACCATTTGGTACTCCATGAACTACCTCTTCATTTACAGATATACATGTAGCTGCTGGGAAAGCTCCATATGGCCCAGGTACTCCTATACATCCAGGAATAGCTCCTTGACTTCTTATATAGTCTTCAACTATTTTATCCAACTCATATGTTGTTACTCCTGGTTTTATATATTTAGGTAAAATATCGTTATATAGTCTAGCTATTATTTGATTAGACTTTTTTATCTCTTTTATTTGATCTAATGTTTTTATTAATGTCATCTAACAAAATTCCTTTCTAAGTTAAATTATCCTAGAATAGCAAAAATTTCTTGAGTTATAACATCTACCTCTTTAGTTCCATCTATCTCTACTAATAAATTTCTTGATTTATAGAAATCAAATAATGGAGCTGTTTGAGAATGATACTCTCCTAATCTCTTAGTTACTGTTTCTGCATTATCATCTTTTCTTGTAATTAGTTCTGTTCCACAGTAATCACATTTTCCTTCTACTTTTGGAGGGTTAAATTCCACATGGAAAGATGCTCCACAAGCTGGACATACTTTTCTTCCAGTAACTCTTCCAACTATTAATTCATCTGGTACATTTAACGATATAACTTTATCTAATGCTATTCCCATCTCTTTCATTAAAACTTCTAAAGCTTCAGCTTGTGCTAAAGTTCTAGGAAATCCATCTAATATAAATCCTTTTTTACAATCCTCTTGAGATAATCTATCTCTGATTATTCCTATGATTGTTGAATCTGGAACAAGCTTTCCTTCATCCATGAATTTTTTAGCTTCTAATCCCATAGGAGTTCCCTCTTTTATAGCCGCTCTTAAAATATCTCCAGTTGATATTTGAGGTATTCCATATTTCTCTATTAGAAACTTAGCTTGAGTTCCTTTTCCTGCACCCGGTGCACCAAATAACATGATATTCATTATGTTATCATCTCCTTAAAACGTTTTGTATTACTTATCTATTATACTACACTTTCAAAAAAATTGCACTCATTAATCTTATAAGCAGTAATAAATTTTAATTGAAAATAAAAAAAGAGCATCTCTGCTCTAAATTTACTTAACTATTATATTTTCAGCTTGCATTCCCTTAACACCTTTTGTTACTTGGAATTCAACCTCTTCATTCTCTTTAAGTGTTTTAAATCCTTTTTGGTTAATTTGAGAAAAATGTGCAAACACATCTTTTCCATCTTCTCCAGTTATAAATCCAAATCCTTTTTCTTCGTTAAACCATTTTACTGTACCTTTCATTCAAGTACCTCCATTATATTATGTTAGTGTAACTAACTAGTCGTACTATCTTTAAAGAAACAGCTTTTAAAAAAGATCTTTATTAATTTACTTACTTATGTTAACTTTTCACTACATAATTATTATATCATTAATTCACATTAAAGTAAAGCTTTTTATTTTTTATTTTTGAAAACAGTTTGAGGTTAACTAAATTATAAAAATAAAAACACAACTCTTTAGTTGTGTTTTTTATATAAAGCTCTATATAAATCCTTTATATTCTCTCATTACTAAATGAGCATTTATTTGTTGAACTGTATCAATAGCTACCCCTACAACAATTATTATTCCTGTTCCTCCAAAGAAAACTGGAAGTCCTAAAGAAGTAAAAATTGCATAAGGAAGAATTGATATAGCTGCTAAGAAGAAAGCTCCGCCCCAAGTAATTCTTGTAACGACTCCTTCTAAATACTCAACTGTTTCTGTTCCAGGTCTAATACCAGGAATAGTCCCTCCACCTTGCTTTAAGTTATCTGCTACCTTTTCAGGATCAAATACTATAGCAGTATAGAAGAAAGAGAAAAATATAATAACTGCAGCATATATTAACATATATACTGGATGACCTTGACTAAATACCATAGCTAATGTAGTTTTAATTGTATACTCAGATGGAATTGCATTGACAATAGCAGATGGGATCATCATAACTACAGATGCAAAGATCACTGGCATAACTCCAGCACTATTTAATTTTAAAGGAATATATGAGTTTTGACCCATTCCTCCTCTTCCATTAAATCCTTTTCCTACATAGTGAATAGGTATCTTTCTTTGTCCCAGTTGGAAAATAACTATTCCTGCTACTACTAATACTCCAGCTAGAGCTATTAATAATAATACTGGTATTAAGAATTTACTTCCTCTCATACTTTGAATTGTCTGAACAACATTCGATGGTCCTCCAGATATTACATTCAAAAATATTAAAAGAGAAACTCCATTCCCTATTCCTTTAACAGATATCTGCTCTCCAATCCACATTAAGAAAACTGTTCCAGCAGTCAATGTTACTATTGTTGTAAGGAAAAACATAGTTCCTGGAGTAGTTACAAGTCCTACAGATTGTAACCACATACATACTCCAAAAGCCTGTATTATTGCTATTCCAATTGTTAAATATCTAGTCCATTGAGTAATCTTGTTTCTACCAGATTCTCCCTCTTTTTGAATCTCTTCAATCTTAGGAATAATCACGGCTAATAAACTAAATACAATTGATGAGTTAATATAAGGAACTATCCCAAGAGCAAATATAGATACTCTTTTGAAAGCTCCTCCAGAAAACATATTTATATAACCCAATATATCACTTTGTGCTGTCATAGTTGCAAGTCTATCTACATCTACTCCTGGAGCAGGAATATAAGTCCCTACTCTGGCAACTAAAAACATTAACAAGGTGAAGACAATTCTCTCTCTTAACTCAGGAATTTTCATAATGCTACTCAATTTCATATTAAATTTTTCCATTAAAGTCAAAACTAACTTCACCTCGCTTCTAGTCTTAGCAAGTTAAAAATTACTTGTTGTTTTTAGCAACGTCAGCAAAAGTTTTAACTTCTATAATTTCTACAACTCCACCTTTAGCTTCTATAGCAGCTTTAGCAGATGCAGAAACTTTGTGAGCTTTTACAGTTAATTTTTTATCTAAAGTTCCATTTCCTAAAACTTTGATTCCGTCCATCATTTTTCTAACTAATCCAGTTTCGAATAAGATTTCAGGAGTAACTTCAGCTCCATCTTCAAATCTATTTAATAGATCTAATGTGATTATAGCATACTCTTTCTTGAATAATGCGTTAGAGAAACCTCTTTTTGGAACTCTTCTATAGATAGGCATTTGTCCACCTTCGAAGTAAGGTTTTACTCCTCCACCAGCTCTAGACTTTTGTCCGTTGCTTCCTTTTCCAGATGTTTTTCCTAATCCAGAAGATTCTCCTCTTCCAACTCTTTTTCTAGCTTTTCTTGGTACAGAAGGCATTAATTCGTTTAATTTCATATTAAGCTTGCACCTCCTCTACTTTAAGTAAGTAAGAAACTTGAGCTAGTTTTCCTTTTAACTCAGGAGTTTCTACATGCTCCACAACATCATTCATCTTCTTAAGCCCTAGCGACTTTACAGTTGCTATGTGGTTAGGCTTTCTTCCGATTATGCTTTTTACAAGCTCTATTCTAAGCTTTACCATCTAAATTCCCTCCTAGCTTAAGATATCTTTAACTTCTTTACCTCTTAAAGCAGCGATTTGCTCAGCTGTTCTAAGTGATTTTAAAGCTTCTATTGTAGCTCTAGCAACGTTGTGTTTGTTTCTAGAACCTTTGATTTTTGTTAAAATGTCATGTACTCCAACAAGCTCTAATATTTCTCTTGTTGCAGAACCAGCGATAACTCCAGTTCCTTCGTAAGCTGGTGCCATCCATAAAGTTGTTGCTCCCCATTTTCCTTCAGTTTCATGAGGAATAGTAGATCCTTTTAGAGAAACATCTACTAAATTTTTCTTTGCAGAAGAAAGTGCTTTTCTTATAGCATCAGGTACACCATTAGCTTTTCCTAATCCTAATCCAACTCTACCTTCTCCATCTCCAACAGCTGCTAAAACTGAGAAAGATATTGTTCTTCCTCCTTTTGTTGTCTTAGAAACTCTTGATATCTTTAATAATTTTTCTTGATATTGTTTTTCTTCTCTATTTGCTAACTTAGACAAGTGAAATCCTCCTCTCTAATAGAATTAGAAGCTTAATCCAGCTTCTCTAGCTGCCTCAGCAAGAGCTGCTACTCTTCCTGTGTATTTGTATCCTGATCTATCGAATACGATATTAGTTATTCCTTTAGCTGCTGCTCTTTCTGCTAATGCTTTACCAACAGTTTTAGCAGCCTCTACATTTCCACCATTTGCAATATTTGCTTTTAACGCTTTATCAATAGTTGATGCAGAAACTAGAGTTACTCCATTAACATCATCTATTAATTGAGCAAAGATATTGTTGTTTGATCTATATACAGAAAGTCTTGGTCTATCAGCTGTACCAGAAATTTTGTTTCTGATTGATAAATGCTTTCTTGTTCTTACAGCTTGTCTATCTACCTTCTTAAACAACTGTCTTACCTCCTTTTAGTTAAGCTACCTTACGATTTTTTACCTTCTTTTCTTCTAACAACTTCGTCAGAATACTTAACTCCTTTTCCTTTGTATGGCTCAGGAGCTCTTTTAGCTCTTATATCAGCAGCAACTTGTCCTACTACATCTTTCTCGATACCGTCGATGTGGATAGTTGTATTTTTTTCAACTGTGAATGTAATTCCAGCTACTTCATCGATTACAACTGGATGTGAGTATCCTAGTGCTAACTCTAATCCTTTTCCTTTTGCAGCTGCTCTGTATCCAACCCCAACTAGGTTAAGAGTTTTTCTGAATCCTTGAGAAACTCCTACTACCATGTTGTTGATTAGAGCTCTTGTAGTTCCGTGTATAGCTCTTACAGCTGGTAAATCGTTAGGTCTTTCGATAACGATTTCATTTTCTTCTTTTTTTATAGTTAATTCTGAATTAAATTCTCTTGTTAGAGTACCTTTTGGTCCTTTTACAGTAACTACGTTTCCGTTTATTGTTACTTCAACTCCAGAAGGCACTATTATAGGTTTTTTACCTACTCTTGACATTTACTAACACCTCCTAAGTTATTTATTACCAAACAAATGCAAGAATTTCTCCACCTACGTTTTCTCTTCTAGCTACTCTGTCAGTAACAATTCCCTTAGAAGTAGATACGATAGCAATTCCTAATCCTGATAATACTCTTGGCATATCCTCAACTGAAGAATATACTCTTCTTCCAGGTTTAGAGATTCTTTTTATTCCTTTGATAACTCTCTCTTTACCATCATATTTTAAGTAAACTCTTATATTTTTCTTGTTCCCATCAGTCACAACTTTATAGTTAGCTATATACCCTTCTTCTTTTAGGATTTCTGCTAATCTATCTTTTAAATTTGAATGAGGTACATCTACTTTCTCGTGCATTACTGCATTTGCATTTCTGATTCTTGTTAACATATCAGCAATTGGATCTGTTAAATACATCTACGAAAATCCTCCTTCCTATAATATTACCAAGATGATTTTTTAACTCCTGGTATTACTCCAGCTCCTGCAAGCTGTCTGAATTTTACTCTCGAAATTCCAAATTCTCTCATGAATCCTCTTGGTCTTCCGTCTAACTGACATCTATTTCTTTTTCTAACTACAGAAGAGTCTTTTGGAAGTTTGTTTAATTCGAACATTGCTTCCATATCTCCTTCAGCAACTCTCTTCTTTAGTTCAGCTCTTTTTTCAGCATATTTCTCGCATAGTTCAGCTCTTTTAACATCTCTAGCGATCATTGACTTCTTTGCCATTTATTCTTTACCCTCCTCACTATTACTTTTTGAAAGGCATTCCAAACGCCTTAAGTAAAGCTCTTCCTTCTTCATCATTTTTAGCAGAAGAAACGATAGTGATAGACATTCCTAAAAGTTTTTCAACTTTATCAAATTCGATTTCAGGGAATACTAATTGATCTCTTAATCCTAAAGAGTAGTTTCCTCTTCCGTCGAATGAGTTAGCTGAAATTCCTTCGAAGTCTCTTACTCTTGGAAGAACTACATTCACTAATCTATCTAGAAAATCGTACATTCTTTCTTTTCTTAAAGTAACTTTTGCTCCGATTGGCATTCCTTCTCTTAATTTGAATCCTGCTTCAGATTTCTTAGCTTTTCTTACTATTGGTTTTTGTCCAGTGATAATAGTTAGATCTCCCATAGCAGCATCTATTAATTTAGAATTTTGAGTAGCTTCTCCAACTCCCATATTTACTATTATCTTTTCTAGCTTTGGACATTCCATAACGTTATTTATTCCTAATTCTTTCATTAAAGCTGGAGATATAACGTCGTTATATAATTTATGATATCTAGAAACGTATTTAGACACTTACGTTTTCCTCCCTTCTTATAGAACTTCTCCTGATACTTTTGAGTATCTTACTTTCTTACCATCTACCATTTTGTATCCAACTCTTGTTGGTTTTCCAGCTTTCTCATCGAATAACATTACTTTAGATGAGAATATAGCAGCTGGCTTGCTAACAACTCCACCTTGTGGGTTTATTGGAGTTGGCTTCATATGTTTAGTTACTATGTTTATTCCTTCAACTACAACTTTTCCTTTTTTAGGGAAAACTTTTACAACTTTACCTGTTTTACCTTTATCTTTACCAGATATTACATAAACCATATCTCCAGTTTTTACATGTAAAGTTTCTGGTATAAATTTAATTTTAGGTTTAGCCACGATATTAGCCTCCTCTCTCGATTATTAGATTACTTCTGGAGCTAGAGATAAAATCTTCATGAAGTTTTTAGCTCTTAACTCTCTTGCAACTGGTCCAAATATTCTTGTTGCTTTTGGCTCATTGTTGTTATTGATTATAACTCCTGCGTTATCATCAAATTTGATGTATGATCCATCTTCTCTTCTTAATTCTTTTTTAGTTCTAACTATTACAGCCTTAACTACGTCACCTTTTTTAACGTTTCCACCTGGAATCGCTTCTTTAACAGATGCTACAACGATGTCTCCGATTCTTCCGAATCTCTTTTTAGATCCACCTAGTACTCTGATTATCATTAATTTTTTTGCACCTGAGTTATCAGCAACGTTAAGGATAGTTTGTTGTTGTACCATTAAATTATCCTCCTCTCACAATAATTGGAATTATCTAGCTTTCTCAACAATCTCTACTAGTCTCCATCTTTTATCTCTTGATAATGGTCTAGTTTCCATAATTCTTACTCTATCTCCAGTTTGAGCTACATTATTTTCATCGTGAGCTTTAAACTTAGTAGTGCTTTTTACTCTCTTCTTATAGATTGGGTGTAAAGCCATTGTTTCTATTGCAACAACGATAGTTTTATCCATTTTATCAGAAACAACTATTCCTTCTCTTACTTTTCTTTCGTTTCTCAAGACATTAACCTCCTCTTCCTAAGAATCAATTTATACTATGAATGAGATTATCTTTCATTTAAGATTGTATTTATTCTAGCAATTTCTCTTCTAACTTCTCTGATTTTAGCAGTGTTAGTAAGTTGACCTAATGAAAGTTGGAACTTTAGGTTGAATAACTCTTCCTTAAGCTCTTTACACTTAACAACTAAGTCTTCAGTTGACATTTCTCTTATTTCCTTAGCTCTCATTAGTTTTCACCACCATTCTCTCTTTTTACTATTTTACATCTTACAGGAAGTTTCATAGATGCTTTTCTTAATGCTGCTAAAGCTTTCTCTTCTGTTACTCCAGAAACTTCGAACATTATTCTTCCTGGTAGTACTACTGCTACCCAACCTTCAACGCTTCCTTTACCTTTACCCATTCTCACTCCAGCTGGTCTAGCTGTGATAGGTTTGTCAGGGAATATTCTTATGAAAGTTTTTCCTTCTCTTCTGAATGTTCTGTTGATCGCAACCCTGCACGATTCGATTTGTCTATTTGTTATCCAGTGTGGCTCAAGAGCTTGTAGTCCATAATCTCCGAATGCTACAGTGTTTCCTCTTTGAGCTGTACCTTTCATTCTACCTCTAAACATTTTTCTATGTTTTGTTCTTTTTGGCATTAACATGACTACGCTTCTCCTCCTTCCCTTTTAGTTGGAAGAACTTCACCATGGAAAACCCATACTTTTATTCCAAGAGCTCCATAAGTTGTGTGAGCTGTTGCTGTTGCATAATCAATATCAGCTCTTAATGTATGTAAAGGAACTTTTCCTTCAACTACCCACTCAGCTCTGGCAATTTCTGCTCCATTTAGTCTTCCTGAAACCATAACTTTGATTCCTTTAGCTCCAGCTCTCATAGCTCTCATTACAGCTTGGCTTACAGCTCTTTTGTATGCTACCCTTTTCTCGATTGAAGTAGCTATATTTTCTGCAACAAGTACAGCATCTTTGTTAAATTCTTTAACTTCTTGTACTTTTACAGTTACTTTCTTTCCAGTTAATTTCTCAAGATTTACTCTTAAGTTATCTATTTCAGCACCTTTTCTTCCGATGATTATTCCCGCTTTAGCTGTGTAAACAAGAACTACTACATTTGAAGGAGAAGTTCTTTCAATTTTTACTTTTGCTATTCCTGCGTGGAAGTAGTTTTTCTTAACATACTCTCTGATTTTTACATCTTCATGGAAGTACTTAGCGTATTCCTTCTTGTCTGCATACCAGTTAGAATCCCAAGATCTTGTAATTCCAAGTCTTAGTCCTCTAGGGTCTACTTTTTGTCCCACAGTCTTACCTCCTTAAACTACTTTTCAGAAACAGCAACAACAATGTGAGCTGTTGGCTTTCTGATTATATCTGCTCTTCCCATAGCTCTAGGCATTATTCTCTTAAGAGCTGGTCCATCATTTATCATAATTGTTGAAACTACTAACTTATCTTCGTCCATTTTGAAGTTGTTAGTTGCATTAGCAATAGCTGATGCTAATGTCTTCTTTATTAATCTAGCTGCTTTTTTATTTGTAAATTCTAGAATATCTAATGCTTCTTGTGCTGATTTTCCTCTCACTAAGTCAGCTACCAATCTAGCTTTTCTAGGAGACATTCTTACGTATCTCGTAATTGCTCTAGCTTCCACTAGTCCAACCTCCTCTTTACTTTCTCAAATATATGCTTAAATTATTTTTTCTTTTTCTTGTCTACTCCGTGTCCGTAGTAAGTTCTAGTTGGTGCAAATTCTCCTAATTTGTGTCCAACCATTTGCTCAGTTACGTGAACAGGGATGTGTTTTTTCCCGTTATATACACCAAAAGTTAATCCAATGAAGTTAGGGAATATTGTTGATCTTCTTGACCAAGTCTTAATAACTGCTTTTAAGTTTCCAGAAGCTACTGCATCTTCAACTTTTTTCATTAAGTGGTGGTCACAGAAAGGTCCTTTTTTTAATGATCTAGCCATTCCTTATTAGCCTCCTCTCGAATTTAGAATTACTTATCGTTTCTTCTTCTTACGATAAACTTATCTGTAGTTTTCTTACCTCTAGTTTTAACACCTAAAGCAGGTTTTCCCCAAGGTGTTAAAGGAGCTTTTCTACCTACAGGATTCTTTCCTTCTCCTCCTCCATGAGGGTGATCAACTGGGTTCATTACAGATCCTCTTACATGAGGTCTTCTACCCATATGTCTGTTTCTTCCAGCTTTACCAATTTGTACTAAGCTATGTTCTGAGTTTCCTACTTCACCGATTGTAGCCATACACTCACCGTGGATTAATCTTAATTCTCCAGATGGTAACTCAACGTGACAGTAAGTTCCTTCTTTTGCAACTAGTCTTGCTGCAGTTCCTGCAGATCTAACTAATTGTCCACCCTTTCCTCTTTGTAGTTCAATATTGTGTATTTGAACCCCAACTGGCATATCTTTTATTTTAAGTGCGTTTCCTGGTTTAATCTCTGCTTGAGATCCTGCCATAACCATGTCACCTTTTTTTAGTCCTTTAGGAGCTAGTATATATCTTTTTTCTCCATCTACGTAGAATAAAAGAGCTATATTAGCTGTTCTATTTGGATCATACTCGATAGATTCTACTCTAGCAGGTATATCTAATTTATTTCTCTTGAAATCGATAATTCTGTAAAGTCTTTTGTGTCCTTTTTGTCTATCTCTACATGTTCTGTGTCCATAGTTGTCTCTTCCATATGCAGATTTTAAAGGTACAGTTAAAGACTTTTCAGGTCTTACATTATCTAAATCCGTATTAACTAATCTAGACATTCCTCTTTGTCCGTTAGTAATAGGTTTCATTTTTCTAATAGCCATTTTTGCTTAACCTCCGAAAAAATTCCTTATTCTCTAGACCTATATATATCTTTAGCCGTTATATATTAATTACACTTCTTTGAAGTAAGTAATTGTGCTTCCTTGTGCTAACTTAACGATAGCCTTCTTTTTAGCTTGAGTTTTGTAAAGTTTCATTCCGTGTCTTTTTACAACTGGTTTAGAGTTTAAAGTAGATACAGATTCAACTTTTACGTTAAATAATTCCTCTACAGCTTTTCTTATTTGAATTTTGTTTGCTTTTGTGTTTACTTCGAAAGTATATTTGTTGTACTCTCTTCTTAACATTTCACTTTTTTCAGTGATAACAGGTCTTTTGATGATATCATAAGCTGTCATTATCCAAGCACCTCCTCTATTGTAGTTAGTGCTTCTCTAGTAAGAATTACTTTCTCTTGTTTTAATAACCAGTAAACTCCTATTTCATTTGGTTGTAATACAACTGCATTTTCTAGGTTTCTTACTGATAAGTATAAGTTGTAATCCTTCATTTCTGCTAAGTCATTTACTACGAATAATTGCTTGTTAGTTGCATTGATTGCATTTGTTAAAGCAACTATTGTTTTTGTTCTTGGAGTTTCGATAGTTCCATCTAAAACTAAGATATCTCCATTAGCAACTTTAGCAGATAAAGCTGATCTTAATGCTAAGTTTCTTACTTTCTTGTTTACTTTTTTCTCGTATGATCTTGGTTGAGGTCCGAATGTTACTCCTCCTCCAACCATGTGAGGAGCTCTGATACTTCCTTGTCTTGCTCTACCAGTTCCCTTTTGTTTGAAAGGTTTTCTTCCTCCTCCTCTAACCATTGCTCTAGTCTTAGTAGCTGCAGTTCCTTGTCTAGCAGCTGCTAATTCTGCAGTTAGTACTTCGTGAAGTACTGCTTGATTAGGCTCAATCCCAAACACTGTATCTTTAACTTCTACAGTTCCAGTTTGAGTTCCTGTCAAGTCATATATGTTTAAAACTGCCATTATTTTCCTCCTTCCACATCTACTAATGAATTATTTTTTTATAGCTGGTTTAACAACTATGTAACTGTTTTTTGATCCAGGTACTGCACCTTTTATTAGTAATAAGTTGTTTTCTGCATCAACTTTTACTACTCTTAGATTTTGAACTGTTACAGTTTCGTTTCCATATTGTCCAGCCATTCTTTTTCCTTTTAATACTTTACCAGGCCAAGTCGACATACCGATAGATCCACCTAATCTGTGGTTTCTAGATACCCCGTGAGAAGCTCTGTTTCCACCGAATCCGTGTCTCTTCATAACTCCTGATGTTCCTTTACCTTTTGAAGTTCCTGTAATATCTACGAACTCTACTCCAGCTAAAACATCAACTTTAATCTCTTGTCCTAATTCATAACCTTCAACTGAGTCTACTCTTAATTCTTTTATGAATCTTTGAGGGTTTACTCCTGCTTTCTTGAAGATTCCCATTACTGGTTTAGTAGTGTTTTTTTCTTTTTTCTCATCAAATCCTAATTGTAGAGCTGTATATCCATCGTTTTCTACAGTTTTCTTTTGTAGTACGAAGTTAGGACCAGCTTCAACAACTGTTACTGGAATGAATTTTCCATCTTCAAAAATTTGAGTCATTCCAATTTTCTTAGCTAAAATTCCTGACATGTTTCTACCTCCATCAAATAATATATTGGTTGACAACTTGACCTCGTGGTTCTACCACCTTGCTTTAAAAAAAGCGCCAACTTGTATTATTCTGTAAGGATAATTTTTTATTCCGATAATCTTCTTATCAAACAAATCAAATTACTCGAAATATAACCTTACAATGTTTTTCTAAAAATCAACTATTAGATTTGTTTGATTTCTATTCCAACACCAGCTGGTAAGTTAACTGCTGTTAACGAAGCTATTGTCTTTTGTGTAGAATTGTTGATCTCAACCATTCTTCTGTGTACTCTCATTTCAAATTGTTCTCTTGAATCCTTGTTTACATGCACTGATCTTAATACAGTGTACTTTCTAATTTTAGTAGGTAATGGCATAGGTCCTGCGATTTCCGCTCCAGACTTTTTAGCAACTTCCGCTATTTTCTTAGCTGATTGATCTAATAAAGTGTGATCATAAGCTTTTAAGTAGATTCTTAATTTGTTAGAAGCCATTTATTACTTTACACCTCCTTGAAAATTATCTTTAAGGATTTTCAATATCCTTATACACTTTAAAGAGTATATCATACTTTCCCAAAAAAGAAAAGCTTTTTTTTACAATTTTCTTAAGTTTTTTTGACCCCTCTATTCTTGGGATTTTTACTATAATATATATCTAAAATTTAATATTAAAAACAAAGTTTTTATCAACGATCTGTAATTTACATCTCTATGTAAAAAAATATGCCTAGATATATCTAGGCATACAAAAATATTTTTACTATTTTATGATTTCAGCAACTACTCCTGATGCTACTGT
>UMEL01017188.1_pt1 | contig 33769 bp, 28 predicted proteins | sample 1964741 | NCBI WGS metagenome assembly UMEL01 (sample SAMEA4836019, study PRJEB28245) | human gut metagenome | biome: gut microbiome; material: fecal sample | place: Denmark | collected 2008
ATTCATATGGAATACATAGGTTTCCGAACAGAAGTCCTGACTGTTTTTCAGGATAATGGAATGTAGCAGCAGGGGAGGAATAAACAGGATATCCCCGGTACTTGCCTCATATTCAACTAAATCGATCTGGTAGACACAGGAACCTTTTGTTATAAGTGTAAGCTCTGCTTCCTCGTGCCAGTGCATTGTTATGACAGGTGCTTCTTTTGTCAGTTTTGTAATATACTTCTGGATTGGAAAATAAACTTCTCCATGTTTGATATTTTCTTTTTGCTCCGGTATAAGTGAATGTGGCGTTTTCATTTTTCTCCTCTCTATAATAGCAGTATTGTGTTATATAATGAAAAAATAATGCAAGATTTGTCAAAAATAAGATCTTATAATAGCAGTATAATACAGCTAAAGCAATAACGCAATGGCGAACAAATACTATGATTATATATGAAAGAGGTTGATAAAAATGGAAAAAAAGTGGTGGCATGACAAAGTAGCGTATCAGATTTACCCAAAGAGTTTTCTGGATACAAATGGAGACGGAATCGGAGATCTGAGAGGAATTATTTCTAAACTGGATTATCTGAAAAAATTAGGAATCGATATTATTTGGTTATCACCTATTTATAAATCACCATTTGTAGACCAGGGATATGATATTGCGGATTACTATGCAATTGCAGAAGAATTCGGAACAATGGAAGAATTTGATGAACTGCTGGCAGAAGCAAAAAAACGAGACATGCATATTATTATGGATCTGGTTATTAATCATTGCTCCGATAAACATGAGTGGTTTCAGAAAGCACTTGCTGATCCAGATGGAGCGTTTGCGGATTATTTTTATTTCCGCAAGGGAAAAAACGGCAATCCACCGAGCAATTACCGTTCCTATTTTGGAGGAAGCTGTTGGGAAAAGGTACCGGGAACGGACAAATATTATTTTCACATGTTTGCAAAGGAACAGCCAGATCTGAATTGGGAAAATCCGAAGTTACGGCAGGAACTGTACAAAATGATCAACTGGTGGCTGGAAAAAGGTCTCTCTGGTTTTCGAATCGATGCGATCATAAACATTAAGAAGGATCTGAATTTTCCTGATTTTGCACCGGATGGGAAAGATGGTCTGGCAAGCTGCTGGAAGATGGTTGAAAGTGTAGACGGAGTAGGAGAGCTGTTGGAAGATCTGAAAAAATCAACTTTTGAAAAGTATGATGCCTTTACAGTCGGAGAAGTATTTAACATGAAACCGGATGAATTACCGGAATTTATTGGAGAAACCGGTCATTTTTCAACGATATTTGATTTTAGCGCCCATACACTTACTGATGGAGAACATGGATGGTATGATGCTCCGAAGCTGGAATTTGCGAAATGGAGAGCTGCAATCATTCAGGCACAATTAGAAACACAGAAGTATGGCTTTAAGGCGAATATCATTGAAAATCACGATGAGCCAAGAGGGGCATCCAGATTTTTGCCATCTTATGCTCAGACACCGGACGGAATCAAGATGCTTGGTACCATAAGCCTTCTCCTCAGAGGAATTCCTTTCATTTACCAGGGGCAGGAAATCGGTATGAGAAATGCCAAATGGAACAGCATGGAGGAATTTGATGATATCAGTACAAAAGACCAGTATCATACTGCCCGTGAAGCGGGATTATCGGATCAGGAAGCCTTGGAAGTATGCAGCCGTATGAGCCGTGACAATGCAAGAACACCGATGCAATGGACGAGCGGGGAAAATGGCGGTTTTACAAAAGGAACTCCATGGTTAAAGGTAAATCCTTTATTTAAAGACGTGAATGTGGAAGCTCAGGAACAGGATCCGGATTCAGTTTTGAATTATTACCGCAAACTGGTTGCACTGCGTAAATCGGATGAACTGAAAGAAGTATTTACCTATGGAGAATTTCTTCCGGAATATGAAAATGTGGACGGAGTCATGGCATTTTACCGTAAAGATGAATCCAAGTGTATTCTTGTGGCTGCTAATTTCGGAAAGGATGCTGCAACAATCAAACTGAAGAGCGAAATCGAAAAAGTATGGTTATCGAACCGTATAGATGGAACGGTAGATTGTGAAAAGGATTCATTGAATTTACGGAGCTGTGAAGTGGTTGTTCTGGAGCTGGAAAACCACAAGTAACTAACTATATAACTCCCGGATCTCTTTTTGAATCAGACGTCTTTTGCGAAGCACTCTTACCTCTGCTGCAGTATCCTTGATGGCAGCATGTTCTTCGTAAGCAGATCCGAAAGGAGCATTTGATGTCGGATATTTGATTTTTGATTTGATTGCCGCTATCATTATCTCCTTTGGATGCTACACTCCGGTAACACTATTCAGTAAAACAAAACCAAAAGTCAGATTATTGATGATTCTGAAGACATGTGCGTATATGTGGATCATTGCTATGGGGCTTCAGCTTTTATTTTAGAAATATGATAAATCAGGGATTGACCTTGCTGGATTATATGCAGCAGATCAATCCCTGCTTCTATTTAACAAAACGGTATCCAATCCAGCCAGATTCTGCTATACTGTATAAGAAAATCAAATAGAAAGGGTGGAACGTATGATCACATTAAATGACTATTTATATTCAGGTGATACGATTTTTCGGATTTTAAGAAATTATACAGTGGATCTGAAGAAAGAAGCAAAGAAGAATCACAATGAAATAGATCTCATCCATTCCAATTTCCTGATCCAGTTCAGGGAACTGCTTGAACACAATGATTTCCTTACTGCACAGTCGCAGAAAATCAGGGATTTTTATAAATACATGGTACAGGAATATCCTCTGCTTGCTTTTACTTTTAAAGGAAGGATCAAGTCCCTGATCCGCGCAGAGGAAAAATTCAACGGTTATATTGTAGAATATATTTATGATTATTATGGAAAACATCATACCTATCCGCCGGTGCCTGACCTAAGGGAAAAACTGAGCTGCTTTCGGGATATTATCGCATACCGTCTGGTAATTTCTCTTCCAAAATGCCATATCAGGGATGACAAACTGCGAGAAGAAGAGGAAATCAAGTATTTATACAGGATCGCGAATGTTCTTCCGGGGTTTCTGGAGGAAAGAGGATTTACGGCAGAACCTGCAAAAGGGGTGCTTGAAAGTACATCTCCTTTTATGGATGAGGCGGTGAAACCTTATTATCGGGATTATATTTCCAATGGAAGCGGAGGCAGCTATCAATCACTCCACATCACGTTTTATGATAACTGTTCGAGAAGTTACATGGAAGTACAACTGCGGACAAAGAAGATGGATGATATAGCGGAGATTGGAGCGGCAAATCACCAGGCCTACGAGAAGGAACAGGAAAGAGTCAGGGCAAGAAGAGAAGCTATTCCGGAAGGAGAATGCATTTATTTTGATGAGGCATACGAAAGAGGAATGCGGCTTCTGGGGTTGGAACTGAAGGATCTGGAAGTCAATATGTTTGCTGCGGCAAATAATAGTCTCATCAATGACGGATGCGGATTATACAGGGGGAGACTGATCCTGCCGTATGAACATTTATCAAGATTCCAGACGGATCTGAACGATTAAAAAGATTATAATAAGAATGAATACATCAGATACAAAAAAAGCATATTACCATCTCCAGGTCAGAGAAGAGTTGTATCTGGATAATATGCCGGATCTCTTTTGAGAAAAGAATGAAAAAAGAAGAGAGGGTAAAAAATGGAAGAAAAGAAAAAACAGACAGAACCGGAAGCTTGTAAAGTGGCAAAAAAATGCGGAGGATGCCAGTATCAGGGAGTGCCATATAAGGAGCAGCTGAAAAAGAAGCAGAAAATGGTGAACGATCTGTTGTCAAAATACGGAAAAGTAGAACCGATCATCGGAATGGAGAATCCGTATTATTACAGAAATAAAGTACACGCCGTATTCGACAGAGACCGAAAGGGAAATATCGTATCCGGAACCTATGAAGCGAAGACACACCGGGTCGTTCCTGTTGAAAACTGTCTGATCGAAGACAAAAAGAGTCAGGAGATCATCCGGACGATCCGGGGACTTTTGAAATCTTTTAAGATCAAAACCTACGATGAAGATACAGGATATGGCCTGTTCCGTCATGTGCTGATCAGAAGAGGGTTTAAAAGCGGAGAGATTATGGTGGTTCTGGTGCTTGGATCACCAATCCTTCCATCGTCTAATAATTTCGTAAAAGCACTCAGAAAAGAGCATCCGGAGATTACAACGGTTGTCCTTAATATCAACGACAGAAAGACCAGTATGATCCTTGGGGAGAGAGAAAAAGTGTTATATGGGAAAGGATTTATCCGGGATGAACTCTGCGGGTGTACTTTCCGGATTTCACCAAAGTCCTTCTATCAGGTAAATCCGGTGCAGACGGAGATCCTTTATCAGAAAGCGATTGAATTTGCACATCTGACAGGGAAAGAAAGCGTGATCGATGCCTATTGCGGAATCGGAACGATCGGTCTGATCGCATCGGGACATGCAAAAGAAGTAGTCGGTGTAGAACTTAATAAGGATGCCGTGAAGGATGCAATATTAAATGCAAAAGAGAATCAGATCCGGAATGTGAGATTTTTCCAGGGAGATGCCGGGGAGTTTATGGAGGCGATGGCGGCAGAGGGAAATAGTATGGATGTGCTGTTTATGGATCCGCCGAGAGCCGGAAGTGATGAAAAATTTATGGCATCTGCAGTGAAGATGGGACCGGAGAAGATCGTGTACATTTCCTGCAATCCGGAGACACTGGCAAGAGATCTGAAGTATCTGACAAAAAAAGGATATCAGGTAAAAAAGATACAGCCGGTGGAAATGTTTGCGTTTACGGAACACGTTGAAACAGTTTGTCTCCTTTCAAAGAAATGCCCAGTTTAAGCGGGTTTGAAGGCACTATTTTAATAAACATATCCACAAAATAGTGCGGAAAAATATGTGCGTGTGATGAAAAATTGAAAATGATTTAACACCAGAAAACCTTTTGGCGTACTTGTTCCAGTGGTACGCTAGAAGGTTATTTTTGTTAGGCCAAGGGTCTGGTTTCATTGTGGAGTTTTTCGTTGATCCGAAAAACGGAACTTTGAAAAAAACCACATTTGTGTTGTTGCAAGTAGCTTCATTTAGTTGCATATATTAAGTAAATGAAGTGATGAGTTGCGCCTTTTGAATATTTGTTGCAAAAACACACCTTTTCGTTGTGAAAAATGCAACGATGTATATAATGAGAGTATGAGATAAAGCCAATAATCAAATTACATACATACCTGTGAAAGGGGCGTTACTTATGGCAAATGATAATCAGATAGCTTTCCTTTGTTCGAGATTGAAGGAGCTTCGTGAAAAGAATGGCTGTACCATGGATGACATGGCAAAGAAGATTGATGTATTAGAGGGCTTGAAACCAGGAACTGGTATGAACAAGTCGTCTATTTCACGTGTTGAAGGTGGAAAAACTGCAGAAAAAACTCTATTGGAAATGGCAAGAAAATATTGTAAGGTTTTTGGAATGTCAGAATCACAGACCGAACAATTTTTAAGAGGGGAGAAGGTTGCAGTTCCAGATACTTCAGCGTTACTTAAGAATTCACAGTTAATTGATGAACTGAACAAGGAATATAGCAAGGTAGTTATTCCAAAGGTAGTTGTTGATGAATTAGATAATATAAAGAATAAGAATTCAGGTTCTCTTGGGAGAAAGGCTTGGGAAGTTATTCGTGGTATTAGCTATGGTTCTCGTACAATTCTTATGGAATATAATGGCGATGCTGATGAAGATAACGAAGATTGCAAAATAATATATATTGCACAGGAGGCTTCTGATACATATCACTGCAAAGTAGATATCATAACAGAGGACACCGATTATTCAGCATATCTTAAAGGGCATGAATCCGTTTCAGCATTACATCTTAGAGAATATATGGCTACTAAGCAGGATCTTATCAATATGACTAAATTGGCTAGAATTGACGCTTATTACGCAGATTCATATGAGGAATGCGAAGAACCGACAGCAGACGAAGTTAATGCATATCTTCAGGATGGAAATACCCTTATTATTTCTGCTGTAAGAAATAATAGGGCCACAATTGAGCAAAGAAAAGAAAAAATCAAATGGCTCATTCAGCTTGGTGCAGATGTGAATAAGCGTGATTGCAGTCGTAGATATTTCCCTGCTCTATCGCATGCAGTGCAGATGAAGGATTATGAGATGTTTATGTTTTTGCTTTTAGAATGTAAGGCAAATCCTAATGTTGGAAGTAGAAATCCTTTTGATGCCGGAAAAGTACGCCAGAAGAATGAGGGCAATATGCCATTAATGATTGCTGCCTGGGAGGGAAAGAAGGATTTTGTAATTGCTTTATGTGAGGATGAAAGAACCAGTATTAACCAGCAGGACGCTAATGGATTTACTGCGCTCATGAAGGCCTGCATGAATGGTCACTTTGAAAATAATAAGGAAAAGCATACTTGGGATATTCGAAAGATACTCATTGATGCAGGAGCTGATCAGAAGATCGTTGACATTGATGGTAAAACAGCTGCTGATTGGGTTAGTGAGTATCATGAATCTGGTCCTACAAGAAAGCAGTTTAATAGAGGTAACAATACGAATAGTCAGAAGAGGGGGAATAGAAGATGGTAACACGAGCTTGTATATCGATAAATAATCGATGCAATCTCAATTGTACTTATTGCCATTTTCATGAGAAGAAGGATTACATTCAAGAGGACAATATGGATGTAATTACTATCCTTGATATTATTGCTTCACATATTGAAGACAACGATATTGATTTGTTTAAGTTAGGGTTCGTGGGTAATGGAGAACCAATGTTAGATTATGAGAAACTTAAGCAGTATATCGCTCATATTGGAGATTGTTTAAGGATTATCTTGTGTTTGCAACAAGGCTTTCGAAGAATTCATTTGTAGGAGTTAATCAATCAAAGCAAACTGGCAAAACAGGACCGGATACTGCAGATAGACTTTTTAATTTAATAAAAAAACGATATTGAAATGATTTTGTTGCAACAAGATTTTTTTGTTTTTAGTCAAATATCAACATTTAACAATTTGTTAAAAATGCACAAATTGTAGACTGTTAACAATCTGAATGTGTGTGAATGAAAAACAGATATCGTTCATATATGTAGTAAAATCCGTCCACGAAAGACTTGTTTTTTTGTATACAATAAAAATACGTCGTATTCCACAAAAATGCACAAAAACGAAAACGATAATAGATGTTTAATTGGTAAAATGTTATAATTGTCTTAACACAAAGTTTACATTTATGGAGGAATGCAAAATGAAAAAGAGAATGATAGCCCTCATGCTGGCTGGTATCATGGTACTCTCGGTCACAGCCTGTGGCGGTGGAGGAGCTTCCAGCAAGAACCAGAATAATCAGGATGATGGTGAAAGCAAACAGGTTGGAGTTGAGGTAACCGAGGACATGCAGAGTGCACCGCCGGAAGATGCACCTGTAGGAGGACAGGTTGTAGTTGCGATCTCACCAGGTACCTTATCACCGGATATGTACGGCGGATGGTCAAACAATGCAACAAACTCCGGATTCATTGGATTGATGAGTGGTTACGCCCTCGCTGATTACAATCGTGATTATGTTCTTGATTGGGACCCGGTTGTTGTTAAAGATCACGAAGTAATCGAAAACGATGACGGAAGCAAGACATACCGTTTTGAAATCAATGATAACCTGAAATGGAGTGACGGTTCTCCGATTACAGCAAAAGATTATGTATTCAGTCTTCTGCTTCATTCTTCTCCGGAATTTGCAGCCTGTGAAGGTGATGCAACATACGGATGGGCTTTAGTTGGATACAACGATCATGTACAGGGAACAACAAAAGAATTCGCAGGTGTTAACCTTCTTGGGGATTACGAATTTTCTATGACAATCAATGCAGATCAGCTTCCGAACTATTATGAGATGGCAAATGTTGCCTATGGACCGGAACCGCTTGCAGCAATCGCTCCTGGATGCGACGTGAAAGATGATGGAAACGGAGCATACCTTACAGACGGATTTACAGAAGATCTCATCAGAGAAACCTTGCTTGATCCGGATAAAGGATTCCGTTACAAAGCACCGGTTGTATGCGGACCTTACAAATTAAAGAGTGTTGACCTTACAACTGAAACTGTTGAACTTGAAATCAACGAAGAATACCTTGGAACATATGATGGAACAAAACCACATATCCAGACAATTATTTCCAAACCGGTTGCAGATGAAACAATCCGTGACGAATTTGAAAAAGGAACAATTGATTTCTACTCAGCAGGTACAGGAGAAAAGATCGAAGCTGCTTTAACAAAAGTAGAAGAAGGAAAATTAGATGCAAACTATGGTCTTGTACCGGGAACACGTATCAACGAGATGCGTTATATGTGTGACTTTGGACCGACACAGTTTGAAGAAGTAAGACGTGCAATCGCTTATATCGTAGACCGTGATGAAATCAACAAACAGTTAACAGGCGGATACGGTACAGTGGTAGACTGTTATGCAACAGATGCTACAACAGATTTTGCAGCAATCAAAGATGATATTGAATCTGAACTGATTCACTACTCATATGACCTTGATAAAGCAAAACAGGAACTCATCGATGGTGGTTGGACACTGAACGAAAAAGGTGAAGAGTACAAAGAAGGTACAGACAAATACCGTTATAAAGAAGTAGATGGTGAATTGATGAAATTAAAAGTTGAAGTAGCATGCTGTGAAGATGACTACTCAAAACTTTACAACACAGTAATCCCACCGGAAGCAGAAAAGATCGGTATGGAATACAAATACACATCTATGGACTTTGCACTTATGATCAACCATTTGAATCGCCAGGGTATCGATGAACCAGAATATAACATTTTCTACAGTAGTATCGGAATTCCGGAAATTCTCTTCTACTGGAACTGCTTCGATGACGATCCGAGTTTAATGGGAAGCTGGAATGTTAACTACATTTCCGATCCGGAATTAAAAGCAATCGGTAAAGAGATGCAGAAAGTTGATCCTGAAGACATTGACGGATTTAGAAAATTATATGGAGAATTCCAGCTGGCATACAACAAAAAACTTCCAAGTCTTCCAATGGGATCAGGAGTTTCTTATATGTTCTTCAATCCGAAGCTTAAGAATTTCGTTCCTAGAGCTCATGTGGGATGGGGAGCAATGGTATTAGATGCATACTTTGAAGAATAAGCATAAAGGATTCATCAGAATAGATCAATTCTATTAACTTTTGATATGCATGACAAAACAGGGAGGACAGAACAAAGGAAAATGTTCTGTCTTCCCGTATCTTTTCTTTATACGAAAACAAAATTATGGTAATGGTTCGGACAGAATCACATGTCATGAATAATTCAGGAATAACTATTTCATCCAGAAGGAGAAAACTACATTATGGCAAAATACATATTGAAAAGACTTGGTTATATTATTATAGTATTCTTCCTGCTTTCCATCTTACTGTTTGGTATTTTCAAAATGGTACCTGGTGACCCTGCCAGACTTATGGTCGAGGGACAAAAGCAGAGTGTTTCACCGGAACAGTATGAGATGCTTTATCAACAGGCAAGAGTACGTCTCGGACTTGATAAACCGATTCCGGTTCAGTATTTAAGCTGGATGGGAAATATCTTACAGGGAGATTTCGGTTACTCTACCGTATATCGTATTCCGGTTAAAGAACTGATCGGACCTCCGATGAAAAATACAATCGCCCTGAACGTTGTATATTATATTTTCCTTTTCGCAATCGGAATTCCGCTGGGAATCAAATGTGCGGTAAAAAAAGACACGGTGTTTGATACATCACTCCAGGTAGCAACTATGATCGGTATCAGTATTCCTTCATTTATTTCGGCGCTGATCTTTATCTACCTGTTTGCAATTAAAATTCCGATCTTTCCAATCAGTGGAATGGTCACAACGGGTGCAAATTTTACAGGCTTCCGTGCATTCTTAGATTATTTATATCATATGGCACTTCCTATTATTGTATGTCTGACAGGTATCGGTGGTCTGATCCGTTATGTCAGAGGAGCTCTTCTTGATGCATTATCTATGGATTATGTAAGAACAGCCCGTGCCAAAGGTCTGAAAGAAAAAACTGTTATTTACAAACATGCGTTCCGTAACGCGATGATCCCGATCACAGGCTGGATCGTAGGCTCTATCGTAGGTATCTTTGGTGGAGCGGTTATCATTGAGACTCTGTTCTCATGGAAAGGTGTCGGAAAACTTCTGATCGATTCCTTGAACCAGCATGACTATACAGTCGCACTGTCCATGCAGATGTTTTACATTTTGTTAGGACTTGCTGCAAACCTGATCACAGACTTATGTTACTGTATCGTTGATCCAAGAATTAAACTCGATTAGGAGGAAGACAAATGTTATTTGGAAAGAAGAAAGAAAAAGAGCAGCGTTCCGTTCTTGAAGAAGAACAGATGCAAAGTCCTTTTCGTACGATTATAAAAAATCTGCTGGAAAACAAACTGGCTATGGGAGGATTGATCGTATTTGTATCAATTTTTGCAATGTGCTTCATCCTTCCGATCTGGTTTCACCAGGATTTAAACTATCAGGATCCAACACAGAAAAATATCGCACCGGGATTTTCATTCCTTTCGGTTCCGTCAGATTTAAAAGACAATGCCGAAGTGATTGAATTTGGTCCGACATATGGTGTAGGTGTAGACAAAGACGGTTACGTTTATGAGTGGGGACAGTTAACGAAAAACCTGAAAAAAATTCCGGCTGATATGGGAAAAGTTGTTGATATCGCAGTTGGTCAGGACCACGTGCTGGCAATCAACGATAAAGGTAACTTATACACCTGGGGCTTCAACCGAATGGGTCTTAATGTGATTCCGCCGGAACTGAAAGGCAAAAAGATTGCTGACATTGAAGCAGGATATCAGGTATCCGTTGTTGTAACAGAAGACGGAAAAGTTGTTTCATGGGGAAATACAAGTGCAGTTGATATTTCTACAGCTAATGTAAAGGACGAAAAAGTCAAAGAAGTAAAAGCAAATATTCAGACAGCCATTGCCCTTACAAAGGATGGAAAAGTCATCTCGCTTGCAAAGAAAGAAACTGCTTTAGATAATGTACCGGAAGAGATTCAGGGAAAAGTAGAAAAAATCGCTTTAACAGATAAAGCAGCAGCAGCTGTATTAAAAGATGGTACTGTAAAAGTCTGGGGAAACAATCACGACCATATTTTCTCCGTACCGGAAGAAGTGCAGGGCAAAGCAGTGGATATTTCAGGTGGACGTAACCATCTTGTTGTTGTGACAGAAGATGGAAACGCAGTAGCCTGGGGCGGAAATGAAAACAATCAGGCAAAGGTTCCTGCTAAGGCAACCAATATTGCAAAATTAGCTTCCGGCTATTATCAGAACTGTATTATCAAAGAAGACGGCTCTGTTGTGACATGGGGACTGAAAGGTTACTTACTTGGAACAGATAATCTTGGAAGAAACGTATTCTACCGTATCTTAAAGGGTGGACAGATGACTATGACAGTCGGATTCATCGCTGTTATCATCCAGTTCGCGATCGGTATCTTAGTAGGGGGTATTTCCGGATACTACGGTGGAACTGTGGATATCCTTCTTATGCGTCTGGCAGAGGTTGTCGGATCCCTTCCGTTTATCCCGCTGGCACTGATTCTTTCAGCTTTGATCGGAAATAAAGTATCTGATGTCGGAAGAATCATCATGATCATGTTGATCCTCGGTTTCCTCGGATGGACCGGTATCGCAGGTCTTGTCCGTGCACAGGTGCTTGCAGAACGTAACAAAGAATTCGTTGTCGCTGCAAAAGCACTGGGTGTAAAAGAAAAGAATATTATTTTCCGTCATATCGTACCGAACGTAATGACGATCATTATCGTACAGGCAACAATCTCATTTGCAACCTGTATGCTGACAGAATCCGGATTATCATTCTTAGGATTCGGTGTTGCAGAGCCAATTCCTTCATGGGGAAATATGCTGAACAACTGTCGTTCTTCAGAAGTTATCTCACAGTACTGGTGGAGATGGGTATTCCCGTCAGTTGTATTAGGACTTTGTACTGTAAGTATCAACTTGTTTGGTGACGGACTTCGTAGAGCAGTTGACCCGAAAGCAAATGAAAGGTAGGAATAACGATGGCATATTTATTGGAAGTAGATGATCTACATACATTTTTTAAGACAAAAAAAGGAATTGTAAAAGCGGTCAACGGTGTTTCCTATCGAGTAGAGCCTGGGAAAACATTAGGTATCGTAGGAGAATCCGGAAGTGGAAAGAGTGTATCGGCAATGAGTATCTTAAAACTTTTGGATGGAAACGGATATATCGACAGCGGTACAATTACTTTCAAGGGAAGAAATCTTGCGGAGTGTACAATCAATGATATGTACCAGATTCGTGGAAATGAGATTTCCGTTATTTTCCAGGAACCGATGACAAGTTTGAACCCGGTATATACGATCGAAAAACAGTTAAATGAAGTTTATTTAACCCATCAGAAAATCACAAAAAAAGAAGCAAGTGAGAAATCACTTGAAATGTTAAAAGCTGTTAAGATCCCGAATCCGGAATCTGTTATGAAACAGTTCCCGCATCAGCTGTCAGGTGGAATGCGTCAGAGAGTTATGATCGCCATGGCTCTTGCCTGCGAACCAAGTCTTCTGATCGCTGACGAACCGACTACTGCTTTGGACGTTACCATTCAGGCACAGATCTTAAAGCTGATGAATGAACTGAAAAAGGAAAAAGGGACCTCTATTCTGTTCATTACACATGACCTTGGAGTTATCAACCAGATGGCAGATGAAGTGGCAGTTATGTATTGCGGTCAGGTTGTGGAAATGTGTAAAGCAAGAACTATCTTTGCAAAAGAAACAACCTGTTCACATCCATATACGGAAGGACTTATGACTTCAATTCCACGTCTGGATACACCGGTCGGAGCAAGACTTGAGGCAATTCCGGGAGCAGTACCTCATCCGCTCAATCTTCCGAAGGGATGTAAATTTGCTCCGCGTTGTAAATATGCAACAGAGAAATGTATGAATGAAGAACCAAAATTAGAGTTGGCAGAAGACAATCACTTGATTCGTTGTTTCTACCCGGATAAGGAGGCACGCCATGCCAAATAATGATGAAAAGAAAGTGCTTTTGAAGGTCACGGATCTGAAACAGTGGTTTCCACTTAAGAAAACAAAGTTATTCCAGAAAGAGCAGGAGTATGTAAGAGCCAATGACGGAATTACTTTGAATATTTATGAAGGAGAAACAGTTGGTCTTGTTGGAGAATCCGGATGTGGAAAATCAACATTTGGAAGAACTTTACTTCAGATCTACAAACAGACAGAAGGTAAGACAATGTATTACGGCAGAACTCTTACCGATATGGCACCGCTTTATGTAGACGAAACAATCAAAAATATTTCTTCTGGTAAAAAGAAAATTGCCGAATTAGAAGCGAAGGCAGAAGCATTAAAAGCGGAATATGAAAAAATGGAAGATTCTGCGGAAAAATTCCAGAAACAGGCCGAATATGAAAATATCCAGAAGAAATGTAATATGGAATTCCTGAATCTTGTTCAGATCATTGGTGGATTCTATAGCTTAGATGACACAAAAGAAGCAGAACAGTTACTGCTTGAAAAATTCAAAGTTGCCAGAGTGATCAGCGGTTTAAATGAAGAAAACCAGATGGAAGGTGTCGATAAGACAAAAGAAATCGCAGAGAAGAAAGTGGAACTTGAAAAAGCGGAGAAGAAGTTAGAAGAACTCCGCAGCAAATATAAAAATGATGAAGCTTTTACAAAATACGAATCATACCGTGATAATGGAGTAGATCTTGCGAGACTGAAAACACAAGAAATGCGTTTCCTTCGTAAAGATATGCAGATGATCTTCCAGGATCCATACTCATCACTGAATCCACGTATGACAGTTGGACAGATCATCGGAGAAGGTCTTCTTGCACATGGCATTTTTAAGAAAAATGATGAAAAAATGCAGGCGTATGTTATGGAAGTCATGGAAAAATGTGGACTTGCACCATATATGATCCATCGTTATCCACATCAGTTCTCCGGTGGACAGAGACAGAGAATCGGTATTGCACGTGCACTTGCATTGAAACCAAGATTCGTAGTCTGCGATGAGGCGGTTTCCGCACTTGACGTTTCCATTCAGTCGCAGATCGTCAACCTTCTGAAAGATCTCGGAAGCGAAGACAATCTTGCATACTTATTTATTTCACATGGTTTGAGTGTTGTAAAATATATCAGTGACCGAATTGGTGTTATGTACCTTGGAAACATCGTAGAGCTTGCAGAGTCACAGGAAATGTTTGATCACCCTACACATCCATATACAGAAGCGCTGTTATCAGCAATTCCGACGACAGACGTAGATTCTAACAGAGAGATGATCCCGCTTGAAGGAGATATCCCAAGTCCGGTTCATCCGCCGAAAGGATGTAAGTTCCATACAAGATGTAAATACTGTACAGAAATCTGTAAGCATATTACACCGGAACTTGTGGAAATGAGACCGGGACATTTTGTAGCCTGTCATAATCCACTCGGAGTAGAAAAGGATTCATAAAATCAGAAAGGAATTAGCATGAGCTTTTTTGGAGGATACAGCAAACGAGGAAGACAGTTGGAAGAACAGGATAAAAAGTTCCTGGAATTTAAAAAGCAGATGAGTGACCAGAACATTGTTTTTGAAAAGGGAGATTATCTGGCAATGGTTTTGGGGGCATTCTGGGCACTCTGGCCGGCACTTGCCATTACACTGGCAGTAATTGTGGGGATCAGCCTGTTCTTTTTATAAAAAACTGCAAAAATCTGAAAGGAAGAATGAATGGATTATACCAGGAAGGCGTCAATACAAAGAAAAACTCTTTGGCAGCAAATCGCTGATGTATTAAGAGAAGACATCATTCGGGGGAAGATCAAACCGGGGGAACGAATTGTAGAAGAAGATATTGCGGAGAAGTTTCATGTAAGCCGGGGACCGGTCAGAGAAGCCCTGCGTCATATCGGGGAGGAAGGATTTGTTGTTTATGAGTCTCATAAAGGCAGTACAGTAAAGACGATTTCCTATGAAGAAATGCAGGAAAAATATCTTGTCCGCTCTACCCTGGAAGTTCTGGCAATCAGGATCATTGCCGGAAAACTTCCGGAAGAAATCGAACGGGAAATGGATGAGTGTCTGGACCAGATGGAAAAAGCTGCGAAAGAAAAAGATGTGTACCACATTATGTGTTATGATGAACAGTTTCATTCATGCATTGTTCGAGCAGCAAAGTGCGAAACCTTATATAAAATATGGGCAATGCTCCGGGAAAGCAATTTGTGCGGATATTATACAATGGGTGTTGAATCCATCATCCCCTTTGATGTACTTCGCTACAATCATGAGATCCTTTTAAAAGGAATAAAAGAATTGCCTGTTGAAAAGACAGCAAAATTGATTGAGGAGCATTATATGATCGTTCCGGAAGTTCTGCATGAAAAACAGTGTAAGAAATCCGAATAGAACGAAGGATAATGTGATTTCAGTTGTTTTAGATCAAGTGGCTAAAAAGACCACCTGACAGCGGCGTTCTACTTCAAAGCTTCGTCACAAAACAGTCTGTGTAAATACTTGCAATTACAAGAAAAAACGAATACAATATAGAAAAAGAGGCAGGTATCAGGCGAAAATGAGACAGATGGAATTTAAAATGGAGCGTCCGGGACTGGTTGAACCCGGACAGATTGTTGATGTGACAGAGGGCGTTGTAGCTGCGTATTTTTATTATACGATTGAGCCGGCTGTGGCAATGAGCGCCAATTATCGTTCATGGCAGAGACTTAAGTCAGGACAGGGAAAGGTGATTGACGTAAAGCAGACACCGCAGGGGTATTATGTGGTGTGTGAATTTGATGAAGAGGATGTGGAATAAAGAGAAGGAAAAATCCACTGGAAAGAATTCAATATAAAAAGATCAGAGAATGATAAAAAATGTGGTTATCAGACTCTGATCTTTTTATATTGTCATGTGTATGGAAGGAAACTACCGGTGGCAGACTCTGCAGATGCTGAATGATGGAAAAAACTGCTATATAATCCTGAACCAGGAACATAAACAGAGAAAATCTACAGTCCAAGAAGAGCAGGAAGTTCCCCGATTGCGCCAATCTGTCTTGGTGGATCGGGAATATCACCAAATCCATACGAAGCATAAATAAAAGGAACGTCTGCTTTCTGGCAGGCATCAAAATCACCTGAAGTATCTCCGACATAAACCACATCCTGCAGATGATTGCGCTCCATCAGAAGACGGATGGATTCATTTTTTGGAACCTGTGTCTGACCAAAGCATAAAAAATCTTTGATATATTTTCCGAGTCCCATCGTTTTTAGAAAAACTTCGATATATCCACACTGGCAGTTGCTGACGATATAAAGGTCGGTTTTCTGAGAAAGGCTTTCCAGTGTCTGCGCAACATCTGGGTAAAGAACACCGTGATCGGTTTCAAGCAGCCGATTTTCATAGTTAAAGCAAAGATAGCCGATCCGGTCACGTTCTTCTTTTGAGCAGGAAGGAAAGAGTGCAAGCGTGATCTCATCCATTGTTTTTCCAAAAAGTGACTTAAGCCAATCTGCTGTAAGTGAGAGGGAAAAATCTGTATTCTCCTCTATCGCCTGATTCCAGGATCTTGCAACTGCTTCGGTTGAGTCCCAGAGTGTGCCGTCTACGTCAAATATAATACCATCCATGATTCAATCTCCTGTATCTGAAAAATTATTTAACAGATTAAGGATAGCACAAGGTGGATATCCGGGCAATGATCTGTAAAATATTTTATCGAAAAGTTACAGGTGATGTCGAAAAAATGCGAATTAGTAAGAAAGAAGAAAAGAAGTGTAAAATAGTAGAAACAGAAAAAACAAAAGAAATAAGTGGGGGAAAGAAATGGCTGAGGGGAAAATCAGGATCAAAGATATTGCAAAAATAGCCGGAGTGAGTGCAACAACTGTATCGAATGTGATCCATGGAAGAACGGAAAAAGTATCAAGAAAGACGAGAAAAAGGATAGAGGAGATTCTGGATGAACAGGAATATGCCCCAAGCATGGGAGCACGTATCCTTTCCGGAAAATCTTCCGGGATGATTGCTGTAGTTGTTGGAAAAAGGCAGGAATGGGAGCAGGAGAGTGAAAAATTAGAAGAAATACTGCGTGAGATCGAGAAGAGTCTGGATGAGAGGGAATACTATATGCTGCTGCATTTTGTAAAAACAGCAGAAGAATTTGTACGATATGCGGCGGTATGGAAACTGGATGGGGTTATCTGTATCTGGCTCAATGAAGAGGAGTGTACAAGAATCCGACAGATGTGTGCAGTTCCGGTGGCTGCGATATACAGAACAGACCGGATTTACGGAAAAGCCGGTGAGGAAGTCGCAAGGTTTCTGTTTAAAAGAGAGGAACGGAGAATCTGGTTTCTGGATGGAACGGAAGAGTACGGAAAAGTGATATGGCAGGGAATGCAGAAAATATTTTCAAAAAAAGGCTGCTGTCTTGAAGAAGAACAATATCTGGAAATTCCAAAAGACAGGGATCTGCGGAGAATGTTCTATAAAATCCGGCTGGCAGGGCTTGCTTTATCCGCAGATATGCTCGTATTTGCATCTGCCGTACAGGGAGCAGAGGCTGTCGGTTATCTGCATGATCTGGAAATCAAGGTGCCGGAGGAAATTGAAGTGATGGCAGTCGGAAAAGAAGAAACAGCACTCATTTGCCGCCCGCAGCTGACAACAGTCGAATCTGACAAAAAACGATTTGTCCGACAGGCAATTGAAGAATTATATGTCCAGATGATAAAAGGATATATTTTGACAAAATCCGGAAAAATCAGTGTGAAAACGATAATTAGAGGTTCCTGTAATTGATAAAATCGAATTAAAGTGATAAAATTTTAGAAAGCTACTTGACAAAGGTGGTGTCAATTGCTACAATAAAAAAACAGAACGCACTCTGTTTTGTAAAGTAAAGGAGTATGTTATGAGAAAACAAGCTTATTCAATTTTGGTTTATAACAATCCGGGACTATTAAGCCGTATGGCAGGATTGTTCAGCAGACGGGGGTACAATATTGAAAGTATTACCGCAGGTACAACTGCAGATCCGAGATTTACAAGGATCACGATCGTAGCAAGTGGAGATGAACAGATTCTTTCACAGATCGAGAAGCAGGTTCGCAAGATGGAAGATGTGATCGAGATTAAGCCGTTAAATGACAGCAATTCAGTATGCAGAGAACTGGTTATGATCAAGGTTCGTGCAAATGCATCTGAAAGAGCAGAACTTATTTCACTGGCAGATATTTTCCGTGCGAAGATCGTTGATGTTGAAAAAGACTGTCTGATGATTGAACTGACGGGAACCGAATCAAAGCTGAAAGCGTTTATGGAGCTTCTGGACGGATATGAGATCTTGGAGCTGGCAAGAACCGGTATTACCGGACTGAAGCGCGGAAGCGATGATGTGATCATGTTTGACTAAAGCAGAGAGACGTTTTGAAAAGAGCGACGAGCTCGAAAGCGGCACCTTCAGGGATGCAGCAGTAGTTACATAAGAAAGCTAGGGGCATGGAGCCTTTAACTCTATAGAATTCAATAAGTCATAGGAGGAAATAAAAAATGGCAGCAAGAATTTTTTATCAGGAAGACTGTAATTTATCAGTATTAGAAGGACAGACAATCGCTATCATCGGATATGGTAGCCAGGGACATGCACATGCACTGAACCTGAAAGATTCAGGATGCAATGTCATTATCGGTCTCTACGAAGGAAGCAAATCATGGGCAAAAGCAGAAGCTCAGGGATTTGAAGTATATACAGCAGCAGAAGCTGCAAAGAAAGCTGATATCATCATGATTCTTATCAACGATGAACTTCAGGCTGATATGTATAAGAAAGACATCGAACCAAACCTTGAGGAAGGTAACATGCTGATGTTCGCACACGGATTCAACATCCACTTCGGATGCATCACACCTCCGGCATATGTAGATGTAACAATGATCGCTCCAAAAGCACCAGGACATACAGTAAGAAGCGAATATCAGGCAGGAAAAGGAACACCATGTCTGATCGCAGTAGAACAGGATTACACAGGAAAAGCCTGGGACAGAGCACTTGCTTACGGTCTTGCAATCGGTGGAGCAAGAGCAGGACTTCTTGAAACAACATACAGAGTAGAGACAGAAACAGACCTCTTCGGAGAACAGGCTGTACTTTGCGGTGGTGTATGTGCCCTTATGCAGACAGGTTTCGAAACACTTTGCGAAGCAGGATACGATCCAAGAAACGCATACTTCGAATGCATCCATGAAATGAAACTTATCGTAGACCTGATCTACCAGAGCGGATTCGCCGGAATGAGATACTCAATCTCCAACACAGCAGAATACGGTGATTATATCACAGGACCAAAGATCATCACAGAAGATACAAAGAAAGCAATGAAGAAGATCCTCTCAGACATCCAGGACGGAACATTCGCAAAAGAATTCCTTCTCGACATGTCACCGGCAGGACGTCAGGTACATTTCAAAGCAATGAGAAAGAAAGCCGCAGAACATCCATCAGAAGTAGTAGGAGAAGAAATCAGAAAACTCTACAGCTGGAATGGTGAAGATAAACTGATCAATAACTAAGCGATAGGCAACAAGCCGGTCAGCTAAGCGGAAATAGAAGGAGTCCCGGAAAAACATGCTCGCATGCTTTTCCGGGACTCCTTCTATTTCTGATTAGTTAGTTGGCGCCGCCAACGGTCGAACAAGCTCTGCTTGTGAGACTCTGACCGGCTTGTATGTAAATCATTCGACCCACAAACTCACAAACACACCCAGCGGAATCGCGCTATGCGCCAATTCCGCGTCCCCCCCAAAAACAGAAGTCCCGTCAAACCAATAATTTTCATCTCCAGCATCTCACTTACCTAAGTCGAAAAAAATAAGATTATATTACTGTGAGCAGAGTGGATGAAGAATGGACAAAAGAAATTGTATGATATTATAAAAGACAGTTGTAAAACAGATTTTTCTGTCATTTTTTAGTGATATTATATAAATGAGGCGTAAAACTATAATAAAGTTGCTTGAATTACTGTTTTTAACATTTTTTGCATAAAACTACAATATTGCTCTTTACAAAACGATACGCTTACATTATATAAAATAAAAACCGTTTTCTATCACAAATGTTCAATGATATATTTTAAATTGATTTGTCAAAAAAATAATAAAACAACAAAAAAGACTGAATATTATTCCTTGTATCGAGTAATATATTGATAATTATCCCATCTGTGATATATTAAAGATAATAGGTGTCTTTATTGGAGAGGTGAATGAAATGAAAAATGATAAAAAAATGATATTTTTGAAGTTATTAAAGATGCACGAACGAACCCGATTCAACAAATAGAAACTATGGCCAGTGAACTGCATAAAACAGAACATATTTCTCCACTAGATGCTTGCAAATGCACTGGAAATTGTGGTGCTATGTAAATTATGCAAATATAAAGCGTATTAAAATGTAGATATTTAGTGCAAGTAAAGACACCTATCTTGTAAATTACGAATTTCAGTAAAGATATAATGAGAGGGATTAATTATGAGATTTAGTAGTTATAATATGGAAGGGAGAATTAAAAGTAAAACAAAATTTATAAATGAAGGAGTTGCTGAATGTTTTAATAGTGTAAAATATAATAATCATTATATGTTAAATAAGCATGACATAGATATTTTTGAAATATGGAATAATTATGATAGTTATGATAGAAATTATTCTAATTTTATTGCTTGCAAATTTTGCACTAAGTTGTTGGAACAAGGTGGAAAAGATAATTTCTTAAAACTTATTTATGAACAAACTATTTCGAAAGCTGAAGAAATTTATGGAAGTCTCTTATATGATATAAAAAATGAGGTGGAAAGGGAAATCTTATTAGGAATTGATTGTTAGGACGATGAAATGAGAAACGAAAAAAAGTACAATAAAAGTATTTATTTTACAATGGTATTTGTACAGACAATAATACATCTTGTTGTTTTGTCTGAGATATTTTTAAAGCTTTTTTTAATTGACCATATTGTATATGATGCTTCTTCTAAAATTATTATAATGGATTTTATTTGGATCATTATATTGTTTTTACTAGAAAACATCTTACATATATTTAAACAGGCTGCGAAAATATGGATTACAAAACAATATAAAGACGTAATGCCGGAAAAGATTATGCATGTCTGTCAAAAACTTTCTCTTCAATTTTTAGAACAGCAAAATATACAGGAAATAATAAAACGATCCGATTCATATTTTGAAAAATCATTGGAATATACGGATGCATTAGTCAGTTGGCTCAGACTTGTTTTGTCTTCTATCGTTTTAGTCTGGTTTATGAGAAATACTTCATTTTTCGCAATACTTGTTATGAGCATACTCGTTTTAGTTGCTTTTGTGATTAATTTACGGACAACAAAAAATACCTTTGGTTTTTGGAAACGATATATGGAGACAGCACGTCGGTTTAATTATCTTTCTGATTTACAAATTAAACGGGAATATGCTTATGAGCGCCGGATTTATGACACATCGAAGGCTATGGATGAACGATTTTCAAAAGAATTTGATCAGGCTGCCAGGATAAATCGAAAGAGTGGTCATACTCGGTTTCGTGGACAAATATTGCTCGAGAGTATTTTGATAGGAATTACAGTTTTTGTAATGTTTTATTTTGCTTTGCCGAATACAATGGAGTCGATTACACTCGGAACTTATACCGCAATCACGGAAACCATTGCAAGAATGCTAGAGGAACTTTCACGGTGTGCAGAAAGCGTATTTCCAATTCGGGAGTTTCATGGTCTTCGCACAGAATTAATCCGATTTGTAGAAAATGATTTTTTGGAAAAAGGGTCAGCGAATAACTTCAGGGCAGAATCACCCAGAGAAAATGTATTGTCTTTGGACAATTTACAGTTTCGTTATTATGAAAATAATGAAGATACTTTGAAAGGGATCTGCTTTACTTTTGAAAAGGGAAAACACTATGGTCTTGTTGGAGTAAATGGGGCTGGAAAGACGACACTTGCAAAACTGTTGCTTGATCTTTATAAACCGACAAATGGCAGAATCTATGATGGAACTGAGAAAAAGACAGCGCTATTTCAGGATTTTCAGGTTTATCCGGTAACTGTAAGGGAATATCTTTTGATGGGAAATGATTCGAATCTTTCGAATGCCAGAGTGTCAGAGGTACTGGACATGCTAGAATGTTCAAATCTGAAGCAGGGGCTTGACACACCACTTACACTTTTGACAGAAGAAGGAACATTACTTTCAAAAGGACAATTGCAAAGACTGGCAATTGCCAGAGCTTTTCTTTCGGAGGCAGATTTCATTCTTTTGGATGAACCGACAGCCAGTCTTGATCCTATTTCTGAACGGGAAGTATATAGATTGAGTGAACATATATTTCAAGAAAAGACAACGTTATTTATCACGCACCGTCTCGGCGCTGTCAGTCAGATGGATGAAATTCTTGTATTGGATCATGGTCAGTTGGTAGAGCATGGGTGTCATGAAGAACTGATGCGCAAAAATGGAGTTTATCGAAAACTTTATCAAACACAGAAGGAGATGTATGTGGATGAAATTTAACTGTAAGCATACGGTTGTGGCGAAATGTCTCAAACTGGGTGCAGAAATGATGCCAAAACATTTTGCAGGGATGATATTCGTCCACCTATTTCTGGCTGTACTTCCAGTATTTGGCATTCAGATCAGTCGCCGAATCTATCAGCTTGCCGAAAAGTCTGTATTGTCAGACTATCAGGTATTAACATTGCTTCTTCCGGTTTTGCTCTATGGAGCGTATTTGTTTCTGATGAAAAGCTACACCATTTACTATGAGCGTGTGATTGTTCAGTTCGGAGGATTGCTGGAATTTGAGAAGAAAACAAAATTGATACTTCATGAAAAATGTGGAAAAATTGCGATGCGTTATTATGAGATGCCGTCCTTCTATAACAGACTATGGGAAGCGAAAGTTGCAAGTATCAATGTATATCGGGTAGTCGAATGCGTGATTACTTTATCTGGTGCGGTGCTGTCAATTGTTCTTCTTTCTGGATATGCATCTATTATCCATTCGTCTTTTTTTCTTCTTATTGTACTGGCTGCCATTCCAGCACTTTTTGGAAATGTCAGTGAAGCAATTTTAAAAAGTCGCAGGCGTACACAATTAGCGGCTCTTGCAAAAGAAGAAAAGGACCGAAAAGAATGTACAACTGATATCCGCTACACAAAAGAGCGGATTGTATATGAAAGCAGTGATTTTCTTATTCAGAAATGGAAAACTTCTTCCAGAAAACTGCGTGAAAAAGAATATGAAGTGGAAATGCAGGTGTTAAAGATTCGTACTTTTTTGATGTTTTTAAATGTTGCTGCAACAGCAGGTGTCTATGTACTGGCCGGCTATTTGTTTTTCCAGAGAAAAATTGATTATCCAGCGTTCATGGTAGCAGTTTCTGCAACATTTCAGCTTCAGAATCAGTATGCACAGTTGTTTTCAGACTTGGGAGCTTTTTCGCAGTTTTGTCTAATGGTAAAACCATTTTTCCTGTTTCTGGATACAGAGAACGAAACACAAAGAATCGCATCAACGGGTAAAATTGCATTCCATCATGCAGGATTTACGTACCCGACGGGAAAAGAACCGGTGCTTCATGATTTGAATTTTACAATACATGCCGGAGAGAAAATCGCTATAGTGGGGGTGAATGGTGCTGGGAAAACAACGCTTTCTAAATTACTGGCAGGATTACTGGTAGTTACAGAAGGGAAAAATGAAGGTGTTCTCGCTGATACACCTTCTGTTATGTTTCAGGAATATCAGCAATATGCATTAACGTTGCTGGAAAATCTTGCTCCCCAGGAATTGGAATTAAAAAATCCAGTACTTGCAGAAGAGCTTCTTACAGAACTAAACCTCAGTCAGATTGCAAAAAATGAAATTCTTGGACGGGAGTTTGGAAAAGTAGATTTGTCGGGAGGGCAATGGCAGAAATTGGCGATGGCGAGAGCATTTTACCACGGAGGGACTTTCTTTTTATTGGACGAACCTACATCAGCCATTGATCCGCTATATGAAAAAGAATTAAATGATCTTATTTTCAGACGTATAGGAAATGACAGTACGCTTATCATTATTTCACATCGTCTTAGTATTGCAAAAATGGCTGACCGGGTACTGGTGCTGGATCATGGTACAATAGCAGAGCAGGGAAAACATGAAGAATTGTTAGCAAATTCAGATTCACTTTATCAAAAACTATGGAATGCACAACTAAGTTGGTACGGAGAATAGATTAGAAAAATTTTTAACTTGTTTCCTTTTTAAAACCTCACGAAATATACATATTGCACAACCCATCCCTCTGTGCTATACTAAAACCAGTCAAAACCACCAAAACAACTTAAAGGAGGAACTAGAAATGGATGAAAGACTGGAAGACCTTCGCTCCGCTAAAAACCCAAAGGCGCGAATTAAAATTTTAAAAGGACACTTTGCAACAAGTCATTCCCACATCAACACCTACATCGACATGTCAACGGTCAAATCCCGTCACAACAACGCCCGTGAAACTGCAAAAGTTCTTGCAGCAGCTTACCTTTCTAACACAACGGTAGATACCATCGTTTGTATGGAAGAGACAGAAGTGATCGGAACCTTCCTTGCCGAGCAGCTTGCCGATGAGAACCAGTACTCACTCAGCAAAGGAAACAACATTTCCATTATTACCCCGGAGATGTATCAGGACGGACAGATCCTGTTCCGTGACAACAAACAGAGAATGGTTGAGAACAAACAGGTTCTGATCCTTGCAGCGTCCATCACAACCGGTAAATCTGTCAAACAAGCAATCGAGTCTGTTCTCTACTACGGTGGAAGAGTTTGCGGAATCAGCGCAATTTTCAGTTCAGTCAACAAGATTGCAGGAATGGAAGTCAATACGATCTTCACAAGCAGTGATCTTCCGCATTACAGAGCATATTCTCCGGAAGATTGCCCGAAGTGCAGAGAAGGACAGCGGATCGAAGCTATCGTGAACAGCTACGGTTATTCTAAATTATAAGAGAAAATCAGAAGACAAAAAAAGTCTGTACCGAATACAAGCAGCATTTCAGTACAGACTCTTTTTTGAAAGATTTATGAAAACAAAAAAGACAGCCACTGACGGGATGGCTGTCTTTTTATCATTCATTATTTATCTCGAAACCGGAATTAAGCAATTTCGTTAACAGCTTTTGTTAAACGAGAGATCTTTCTTGCACAAGTATTTTTGTGGTAAACACCCTTGCTTCCTGCTTTGTTGATTACAGAGATTGCTTCTTTTAATGCAACCTTTGCAGCTTCAACGTCTTTCTTTTCAACAGCAGTTTCAACTTTCTTTACATAAGTTTTCACTTTAGATTTGATTGCTTTATTTCTAGCTGTCTTTGTCTCAGTTACTAAAATTCTCTTTTTTGCGGATTTAATATTAGCCATTTCCGACACCTCCAAATTATCATTTCATAAATTATATAATCATAATATTGAATTCGACGAAAAGTGACACGGAACATCCGTCGAACACACTTATTTATTTTAGGCGAAGAAAGATTGCTTGTCAATACATAATTCCAATTTTTTGCGAAAAACTAAGTGAATAAAACAGAAAATACAGAAATGGGAGAGGACTATGGTTGAAAAGTATAATATCAGGACGGATCTGGCGCTGGAAGAGAAGGAACGGTTTGAATCTGATCATGTTGAGGTCCAGGGTGTGATCTTGACGGAAGAGTATGATGAGGAAAATGAGATCCGCATCACGACCGTGAGAATTGAGACCGAAAACGGAGCAAAAGTGATGGGGAAACCGGTTGGCAGCTATATCACGATCGAGGCACCGGAAATGGCAGTTCCCGATGAAGGATATCATGAGGAGATTTCACAGCAGCTCCGGAAATTCATTGGAGAACTGCTTCCTAAAAGAAAGATGGAAAAGATCCTGGTGGTCGGTCTTGGCAACCGGCAGGTGACACCGGATGCACTTGGTCCTTATGTGGTAGACAACCTGCATATCACAAGGCATATCATTGAGGAGTACGGAAAGTATGCAACAGGGGAAGATGAGGTCTGGTCAGTCAGCGCGATCGTGCCGGGGGTTATGGGACAGACCGGAATGGAGACTGTGGAGGTGATCCGGGGGGTGGTGGCAGAGACAAAACCGGACATCCTTCTGGTGATCGATGCGCTGGCAGCGAGAAATTCAAAAAGGCTGAACCGGACGATCCAGATTGCGGATACGGGAATCAATCCGGGATCCGGGGTGGGAAATCACCGAAATGCAATCACGGAAAAGACAGTCGGGATCCCGGTGATTGCAATCGGTGTGCCGACGGTAGTGGATGCGGCAACCATTGTAGGCGATACGATGGATAATCTGCTCAGTGCAGTGGAAGTATCTGAATCTTTAAAAGGCATGGCAAGTGTGATCAAAGGATACAGTCCGGCAGAAAAATATGAGCTGATCAAAGAACTGATCGCGCCACATTTAAATGGAATGTTTGTAACACCAAAAGATATTGATGAGACCGTCAGGCGAATCAGTTATACGATTTCGGAGGCACTGAATATGCTTTTTGCAGCTTCAGCGACATAATCAGGCAGTGAGCTGCATATATTATGTCAATATGACACAAAAGGTCCGGGGCAGGATCCAGTCTGGAAAGATATGGTTTTGCTACAGCGATCTTCAGAAACTGGCAGGGAGGCGCGCAGATGAAAAAAGAACAGAGAATTTGTGTGCTTCTTGCCATTATGATTTTGGGAATCTGGGGAGTGGAAGCAAAAAACAGCGGTTCACTGATCCCGAAGTCCTGGAAGATCAGAATGATCCAGAGCGTTCAGGAGAATGCGGAGCGGCTTTATATGCCGGGAGTTACATATACGGAAAAAAAACAAGGGGAAATCCGGGTGACGGAGGCTGTTGTCCACATGGCATCTGCCCTGATCCCTCTTGGCAATTATGTGACTGAACGGGAGGCGGCAGAGCTTCTGACAGAAGATGAGGCTACCTATGCGATTCTTGCAAAAAAGCAGGCAGAAGAAGAAAATTCGGTGGATGAAAATGGACAGCTTATCGGGAAAGACAAAAGTGAAGAGACAAGGCAGGCGTCCGTACCGACGATGGATCTTTCGATGGAGCGGCTAAATGATTTTGAATATCTTGTGAGCAATTTTTATACGGTGGACAGCGTGACTTATATCAATCCTTCGGAGTTGAACGCTTCGGAGCTGCTTGGAAAGGATTTGAGGATCGATCTGAGTACGGGCGGTTCGAAAATCCTGATCTATCACACCCATTCCCAGGAGACATTTGCAGATTCGGACAATGATCCGTCCACCTCAATTGTAGGGATCGGGCGTTATCTGACGGAGATTTTAAATAACAAATACAAGATTCCGACCATGCATCATGAGGGTGTATATGATCTGATCAATGGGAAACTGGACCGGAGCGAGGCCTATGAATTTGCCAAACCTGAGGTGGAACAGATCCTTGCGGAAAATCCGAGTATCGAAGTGGTGATCGATCTGCATAGAGACGGCGTGGCGGATACTACGCATCTGGTGACAGAGATAAATGGGAAACCGACGGCACAGATCATGTTTTTTAACGGACTTAGCCGGACGCGGGTAAACGGAGACCTTGCCGGAATGGCCAATCCATATTTGCAGGATAATCTTGCATTTTCCCTGCAGATGAAGATTGCGGCAGAAACAAAATATCCGGGATTTGCAAGGAGAAACTATCTTCGCGGCTATAAATACAATATGGATCTGATGCCGCGGATGCTTCTTATTGAGGCGGGCGCGCAGACCAACACGGTAGAGGAAATGCGAAATGCCATGGAGGTGCTGGCAGACCTTTTAAATAGTGTGCTGACCGGACGATAGAGGGAGGATTCTTATGACAGAATGGAAACTACAGAAGTTTAACGATATAAAATATGTTATAATGGCGGGGGAGGTCAATTTGGCTTGACAAGAGGATTGAAATTGAGATAGAATTTTTCTTACTGAATTGAAGAAACAGATCAGGGAATCCGGGAAATTGTAAGGAGGCTGCTGCCGCAGGATTTTACCTGGATATTTTAGGATAGATCATAAGAGGAGAGGAAGAAAATGGCAAAAAAGACTACATATGATGCGGAGAGTATTACCATTCTGGAAGGACTGGAAGCCGTCCGGAAAAGACCGGGAATGTATATTGGAAGCGTCAGTACCAAGGGGCTTAACCACCTGGTGTACGAAATTGTAGATAATGCGGTAGATGAGCATCTGGCAGGATTTTGTTCACAGATAGAGGTGACACTGGAAAAGGACGGTTCTGCAACGGTAACAGATAATGGACGCGGTGTGCCGGTAGGTATGCATGCAAAAGGAGTATCGGCGGCCAGAATCGTATATACCACTCTACATGCGGGAGGTAAGTTCGATGATTCGGCATACAAGACAAGTGGCGGTCTGCACGGAGTAGGTTCTTCGGTTGTTAATGCACTATCTACTTATATGGATGTAAAGATCAGCCGTGACGGTGCGGTCCACCACGACCGTTATGAGAGAGGAATTCCGGTGGTAGAACTGGAGGATGGGCTTCTTCCGGTGATCGGAAAGACCAAAAAGACCGGAACCTGTGTCAATTTTCTTCCGGATCCGACAATTTTCGAGAAGACGAGATTTAAAGAGGAAGAGATCAAGAGCCGACTGCATGAGACAGCCTACCTGAATCCGGAACTGACGATTATATTTACAGATAAAAGAAAGACACAGGAAGAGAGGATCGAGTATCATGAACCGGATGGGATCATTGGATTTATCAAGGATCTGAATTCCAAAAAAGAAGTGATCCACGATCCGGTTTACTATAAAGGAGAAGCAGAAGGTATCGAAGTGGAAGTTGCATTCCAGTATGTGAATGAATTTCATGAAAATGTACTAGGTTTCTGCAACAATATTTATAATGCGGAAGGGGGAACCCATCTGACCGGGTTCAAGACGACATTTACGACGATCATGAACCAGTATGCCCGTGAAATTGGTGTGTTAAAGGATAAGGATGCCAACTTTACCGGTGCGGATGTACGGAACGGAATGACGGCGATCGTATCGATCAAGCACCCGGATCCAAGATTTGAGGGACAGACCAAGACAAAGCTGGACAACCAGGATGCGGCAAAAGCGACCGGAAAGGTGACCAGTGATGAGATCCCGCGTTTCTTTGACCGGAATCTGGAGACACTGAAAAAGGTTCTTTCCTGTGTGGAAAAAGCAGCAAAGATCCGTAAGACCGAGGAAAAGGCAAAGACGAATCTTCTGACCAGGCAGAAATATTCTTTTGACAGTAACGGTAAGCTTGCCAACTGTGAGAGCAGGGATGCATCCAAATGTGAAATCTTCATCGTTGAGGGAGATTCTGCGGGAGGAAGCGCAAAGACTGCCCGCGACAGAATGTATCAGGCAATCCTGCCGATCCGTGGAAAGATCCTGAACGTGGAAAAAGCAAGCATCGATAAGGTTCTGGCAAATGCCGAGATCAAGACCATGATCAATGCATTCGGATGTGGATTTTCAGAGGGATACGGTAATGACTTTGATATCACAAAGCTGCGGTATGACAAGATTATCATCATGGCGGATGCGGATGTGGATGGAGCGCATATTTCCACACTGTTGCTGACCTTATTCTACCGGTTTATGCCGGAACTGATATACGAAGGTCATGTCTACGTGGCAATGCCGCCGCTTTATAAGGCAATGCCGAAAAAGGGAGAAGAAGAGTACCTTTACGATGATAAGGCACTGGAGAGATATAGAAAGACACATTCCGACTTTACCCTGCAGCGATACAAAGGTCTGGGTGAAATGGATGCAGAGCAGCTCTGGGAGACAACCCTCAACCCGGAAACTCGAATGATGAAACGGATCGAGATCGAGGATGCACGTATGGCATCCGGTGTAACAGAGATGCTGATGGGAACAGAAGTTCCGCCGCGCCGTGCATTTATTTATGAAAATGCGACAGAGGCAGAACTGGATATTTAAAAACAGATCGGAAAGGCATGGATTTTCAAAAGGGGAAAGTCTGTGTATCAGAAAACATAAACTAGAAGAGGTAAGAGAAAATGGAAGAGTCACAGATCATCCGGACGGAATATTCGGAGCTGATGAAAAAATCATATATTGACTATGCCATGAGTGTTATCATTTCCAGAGCCCTCCCGGATGTCAGGGATGGTTTGAAACCGGTACAGAGAAGAACACTCTATGACATGTATGAGCTGGGAATCCGTTATGACAGACCATACCGTAAATGTGCGCGTATTGTCGGGGATACTATGGGTAAATATCATCCACATGGAGACAGCTCGATCTATGAAGCGTTGGTTGTTATGGCACAGGAATTCAAAAAAGGAATGATCCTGGTAGATGGTCATGGAAACTTCGGCTCCATTGAAGGAGACGGGGCTGCAGCCATGCGTTATACTGAAGCAAGATTGGCGAAAATCACACAGGAGGCATATCTTGCCGATCTGGACAAAGATATCATTGATTTTGTACCGAATTTTGATGAAACAGAAAAAGAGCCTGCAGTTCTTCCGGTAAGAATTCCGAACCTTCTGCTGAACGGTGCGGAAGGAATCGCAGTTGGTATGGCAACCAGTATTCCGACACATAACCTGGGCGAGATTGTGGATGCGGTTAAGGCATACATGAAGAACAATGACATCACGACAAAACAGCTGATGAAGTATATCAAAGGACCGGATTTCCCGACAGGCGGGATTGTCGTCAATAAAGATGATCTGGCAGAAATTTATGAGACTGGAACCGGAAAGATCAAGATTCGTGGAAAAGTAGATGTGGAAGAGATAAAAGGCGGACGGAAGAAGATCGTCATTTCCGAAATCCCGTACACCATGATCGGAGCCGGAATCGGTAAATTTCTGAACGATGTCTGCAATCTGGTGGAGACAAAGAAGACCAGTGACATCGTAGACATTTCCAATCAGTCTTCCAAGGAAGGAATCCGTATTGTAATTGAAGTGAAGCGTGATGCAGATGTGGACAATCTGATCAACATGCTTTATAAAAAGACCAGACTGGAGGATACCTTTGGTGTCAATATGCTTGCGGTAGCCGATGGCAGACCGGAAGTACTGGGACTCAAACGTATCATCGAACATCATGTAGATTTCCAGTTTGAACTTGCAACCAGAAAATACAAGACGCTGCTGAAAAAAGAGCAGGATAAAAAAGAAATCCAGGAGGGTCTGATCAAGGCGTGTGACGTGATTGACCTGATCATTGAGATCCTGCGTGGAAGCTCGTCCATCAGAGATGCAAAAGAATGTCTGACAACAGGTGCGACAGAGAAGATCAAGTTTAAGTCGAAAAGATCTGAGAAGATGGCATCCATGCTCCGGTTTACCGACCGGCAGGCACAGGCAATTCTGGAGATGCGTCTGTACAAGCTGATCGGTCTGGAAATCGAGGCGCTGATGAAGGAGCATGAGACAACGCTTGCAAATATTGCAAAATATGAGGATATTCTGAATAATTATGATTCTATGGCGCAGGTGATCATTGATGATCTGGATGCGCTGAAAAAAGAATATGCCGTGAAGCGTAAAACGAAGATCGAGAATGCAGAAGAAGCTGTGTTTGAGGAAAATAAAGTACAGGAGCAGGAGGTTGTCCTTCTGATGGACCGCTTTGGTTATGCAAAGACGGTGGATGGATCCGTCTATGAACGTAACCGGGAAGCGGCAGATAAGGAGAATAAGTATATTCTGCGCTGTATGAATACCGGCAAGTTGTGTCTTTTTACATCGGATGGGAAGATGCATCAGATCAAAGTGATGGATCTCCCTTATGGAAAGTTCAGGGACAAAGGATTTCCAATCGACAATGTAAGTAATTTTGACAGTACAAAAGAAGAAATCGTATATCTGTGTGATGACAGAGAACTCTTTTTCTCAAAATTCCTGTTTGTCACGAAGCAGGGAATGATCAAAAAGGTGACAGGAAGTGAATTCCAGGTAACTAAGCGGACAATTGCGGCAACGAAACTGCAGGATGAAGATGCACTGGTAAGTATCCGGCCGATCCGGGATGTGCAGGATGTAGTTCTGATGACAGAGAATGGATTTGTGCTCCGTTTCCCGGCGGAAGAAGTTTCGGAGAAGAAAAAGGGTGCAGTTGGTGTGCGCGGTATGAAATTACAGAAAAATGACAGTGTGGAAGAGGTATATCTGTTTGAAGAAGGAACGGAGAGCAAGGTGATCTTCCATGAAAAAGAAGTGACACTGAACCGTTTGAAACGGGCGAAAAGAGATGGAACAGGAACACGAATGAGAAAGTAGGTCGGTCATATGGCAACGGTAGGAATTGATCTTGGAACAACAAACAGTCTGGTAAGCGTGTGGCAGGATGATAAATGCACGTTGATTCCAAATAATCTGGGAGAATATTTAACACCGTCGGTAGTAGGAATTGATGAGAACGGTGAGATGCTGGTAGGGAGAACGGCGAAAGAGCGTCTGATCTCCCATCCGGAAAATACAGTGGCAAGTTTCAAGCGTTTTATGGGGACGGAGAAGACATTTATGCTTGGAAACAGGCGGTTTACAGCGGCAGATCTGTCGTCCATGGTCCTGCGTCAGCTGAAAGAAGATGCGGAAAAATACCTGGGTGAGCCGGTTGAAGAGGCAGTCATCAGTGTCCCGGCGTATTTTAATGATTTTCAGAGAAATGCGACGAAGATGGCAGGAGAGCTTGCCGGACTTACTGTGGAGCGTCTGGTCAATGAGCCGTCGGCGGCAGCACTTGCCTATCGCTTTGGAAAGACTAAGGAGGATCAGACCTTTCTGGTGTTTGATTTTGGCGGAGGAACTCTGGATATCTCGATCGTAGATGCATTTGACAGTGTGATCGAGATTGTGGCAGTTGCCGGAGACAATCATCTCGGTGGGGATGATGTGAACCGTGCAATTGCGGAAAAATTCCTAAGTGTCAATCGGATTGATGAAGGAAAGATCACTAATGAAGAAAGAGCCAGCCTGATCCGGGAGAGTGAGAAGCTGAAACGTACACTGACTGATGCGCCGGAGGGCGAGATGGAGGTTGTGATCGGCGGACAGATTTACCAGATGAAACTGGATGCGAAAGGACTTCTGGAGGTGTCTGCAAAGCTGCTGGAAGGAATCGGGATTCCGCTGAAACGGGCGATGAACGACAGTGGTTATGGATGGGAGGATATTGACGAGATCATTATGATCGGTGGATCCGGTAAGATGAAGATCGTGCAGAATTATCTGCAGTTTTTGAGTGGTAAAAGACCGCGGTGTGAGATCGATCCGGATGTTGCGGTTGCGGTCGGCGCCGGAATGTATGCCGGAATCAAGGAGCGGCAGCAGGCAGTGCGGGATGTACTTCTTACAGACATCTGTCCGTTTACACTTGGAACCGAGATCATTCACGGAGATACCAAGGGACCGGCGATCATGTCTCCGATCATTGAGCGAAATTCGGTTCTT